>FWPV01002645.1_pt1 | contig 42472 bp, 40 predicted proteins | sample 2228371 | NCBI WGS metagenome assembly FWPV01 (sample SAMEA103939776, study PRJEB20133) | metagenome
TCTCACCGTCGCAATCCCTTATTAATCAGGTCTTTTTTCCTACCACACCCCCTTAAAATGTTTTTTAAAATCAATGCGTTACAAGAAGGCTTGTGCAGAGTTTTACACTTCATAAGAGCAACCTACGAAATGTTTCTTTAATGTTTCAGAGTTGTCAAAGAACTTGTTTAAAAAATATATTTCAAACTCTTTCTAAAAATTATATCACGCTTGAAGAGACATTGCCATCAGGACAGAATGTTAAGAGACGGATTAGCTGTTATTCCTTGTACCATAGAGCCTCTTCCCTATCGTGTCTAATACATTAGATCATAAACTGAATTTGGCAAAATGAAGATCTTCTAAATAAATATTTCCACTCCCTCCGGTACCCTATCGCCGCATCCGATAACCTCAACGAGCGAATTTTCAGGCAGGGGATATATCCTGATGTCGTCCTCTTTATGATCTATTAGCCGAGACAAACTATCTTTGACCTGTGTCAGTTCTTGCCATGTGAGAGAACAGTAAAATACAGAATATTGAAGATGTATTCCCTTTCCTTTCATGAATTTCAACACACGATTAAGCCGAGAAGGTTCTGCTATGTCATAACATACAAGATAAGAAGCCTTCATGCCCTTAACTCCCTCATAAGTTCAAACAATTCGTCTATTATGCCTTCTATCATGTTTTGCAATGCCTTGAGTCTGTTTTCAAATCGATGAATCAGGTCTTTCATGCCATGTTCAGTAATTTCCAGCCGTCCTTCTTTTTGCCCGAAACATAAGTTGCTGTTAGCAGACCTAAAAAACTGTATGCACTGTATATCGCTTTCAGCACCCATTATATAGCATATGTCAAGCGCAAGCCCAAAGTTATGCCTTCGGTGTATAACGCCTATGTGAGGGTCAAGGTCAGCTTTCAATAGCGAGCTTATTATTATGCTCCTCAATAGATTGTTTACCACTTCGGATACGATATGCCACTTCTCTCTGTCTTTGGGCTTAAAATTATTTATTAATATCTCATAGTTTCCCTCCCCTATTTCATGAGGTAGTCTCAGCTTATTATTATTAAACATGCGATTTAATACCTGCATCTGAATGTTCATACGCTTTACATTCGCAAAGTTTTTATACCTGCTTATATTTTTTTCTGATGATAAAAAAACCCTTTGTTCTTCATAATGTTTTGGAAGCCTATGGTTGTATGGAATTGCAACTGCAGATTCTTCACCAGATCTGTTGATAAAAACCACAGGTATGTGATGCTCGGTGAAAAGTGTGATCGCGCCTGCTTCAAGCTTCACATTGCCGATAATAACAACCCTGCCTACAAGTCTGATCGGTACGCGCTGAGCAGCACCTCCATCTGCTTTTATCAATAAAGACGGGCCATCCCTTGAGACTCTAAGTCCTTTGTTTTCATTCAGGTAAAGTGTTCTGTCCATCGGTTATCATCCTTGCAAGTGTTTTTACCTCTTTAACCAATTGAGGCCTCATCAACTTTGCCCAATTCTCATAAAGCAAATAAAATCTTTTCCTACTGCTTTTCTTTAGATAACAGCCCGGTTTTTCGTCTTCCTCTGAAAAGTCTCTTGAAGTGAAATGCCTGTCTCTGAAAAGCTCATACACAAACCTGTCAACATCAGGTCTATATGGCTCTACAAGGTCGCATGCGAGAGATTTCCTACCGTATTCAAACTGATGGTAAAAGCCAATTGTCGGATCAAGTCCCAAGGTTTCGATCTCTCTGAGCACCTCAAAATGAAGCATGGTATAGCAAAGAGAAAGCATTGCATTAACTGGGTCTTCAGGGGGCCTCCTTGTTCTTTTATTAAATTCAAATGAGTCTGCAAAAAGTTCCGTATATGCCGAAAAATAAGAAGCCCCAGCTCCGCCTTCAAGACCTCTCAAGGTATTTATGTCCTGAGTTTCATGTATTGAGCAGACAATTTTTTTAAGCGTGCTGATGGAGCTGTTTAATTTTATGGCTATGTCATGCCTGTGATTTTTTACATAATCCAAAAACTCCGCCTGTTTGACAACCTTTCTTATGACGATATCCTTTGATATTGAGATGCAGAAATCAGTCAGTGATTTCTCATATTGTTTTACCCTGAGACTGCCGTTATTGTGAATACTGCCGTGAAGCGAGCCGCGGAATCTCAATCTTTTCCCAGAAAGAAATATTACACTTATATTTTCATCTGCCAATCTATGAAGCACAGGGGTCTCAAGAGATACATTGCCGACAATTACGACCCTCTTGACTGGATTAATCGGAACAATTCCCTCTTTTTTGCCTGCGCTGTAAAATGCAAGGGCATTGCCATCAAGCTTTATGTGAAGAGCTTTCCTGTCAATATAAAGTGTTCCCATATCATTACCCTATGTAAAAGTAACTCGGGTCTTTCGGTTGAAGGGCAATGCCGAGGACATGGGTTTTGCTTCTTCCATCCAACTGAAAAATATGAACCCTGTCCTCAATATCCAGCACCAGCCTCTTCAAATTGCTTATTACAAACTTTAACTCGCCGTCTGTAAGGAAGCATTCATAAACAGACTTTTGCCCGCCTGTACTGTAGCCCTTGAGGAAATACCTCACACGGTTAAGCCGTTTGTCATCTACAATGTCATAGGCAATGATGTAAAGCGTCCTTTCCATGGCATCTTTTTCCTTTGTAGTTGCACATTTGATGCAGAATCCAGATTCAAGATTATCAGCCTGAACTTATTTCAGGGTTTAATCCTTAATTGCTTGAATACAGCATAGAGCAAAAAAAGAGTTTTGTCATCAAAAGAAATATTTTGCCAATATTTCTTTTTCTTTCATGCTGTCTCCGCCTTCTCAAAGAAGACAGTTTAATAATTCCAATTAAGTCATTTCATTTTGGCTTCACATGAAATTTCTTGACCTTTGTAATGAAAACAAATTATATTATGCAAAGATTTTTCCTGATCACCTTTAAAAGGGCGAGAAATATTCCCCAAATATATAGGCGGTCAACTAAGAGGTATTAAGATGAAGAAAAATATATACGAATTACAGTCAGAGATATGCAAGGTGCTTTCAAGTCCTAAAAGGATAGAAATAATTAATGCCCTTAAGGATGGAGAAAAAAGCGTCACAGAACTGGTAAATATACTGCAGATACCAAAGGCAAATGTATCACAGCATCTATCTGTAATGAGACTGAAGGGCATATTAAAAAGCAGAAGGGATGGAGTAAATATCTATTACAGGATAGCAAATCCTAAGGTCGTAGAGGCTTGCTCCTTAATGCACGAAGTCCTGATAGACCTGCTTATGGAGCGAAAAAAGACCGCAGATATATTTATAAGCGATAAGAAATAGAAACCCTTTAAACCTAATTAAGCCCTGAGATACTTATGCTTGATGCAAGATTTATAAGAGAAAATATCGAGATTCTTAAAAATGCCATCCAAAAGAGGGGTTACGAATTAGATATCTCCGAATTTATTTCGATGGAGCAGGAGCGTCTGGGGCTCTTAAAGGAGTCAGAAGAGCTCCGAAATAAGCGTAATGTTGTGTCAACAGAAATAGGCAGGCTAAAAAAGCAAGGACATGATACCCATGACCTCGTAAAAGAGATGAAACTCGTATCCGACAGAATAAAGGAAATAGATGACACCCTGAAGGAGATTGAGGAAAAGACCAACATATTCTTATTGAATGTACCCAATATACCACATGAATCTGTGCCAGTTGGGAAAGATGAGTCAGAAAATATCGAGGTCAGGAGGTGGGGCGAGTTTCACAAATTCGACTTTGAGCCCCTGAATCACTGGGATATAGGTGAGATCCTTGATATTATTGACTTCGAAAGGGGGGCAAAGATTGCAGGTTCTCGTTTTGCAGTGATGAAAGGGCTTGGAGCAAAGCTCGAAAGGGCATTGATGAATTTTATGCTCGATTTAAATACATCCAAGGGGTATAAGGAGGTCTTTCCTCCTCTGCTTGTTAATAAAGAAAGCATGACTGGCACCGGTCAGTTACCAAAATTTGAAATGGAGCTTTTCAGAACAGTTGACCCTGAATTTTATCTTATTCCCACAGCAGAGGTGCCTGTTACAAACATCCACAGAAATGAAATATTAAGGGAAGATCAACTGCCCATTTATTACACCGCATATACCCCATGCTTCAGGCGAGAAGCCGGGGCTTATGGCAAAGATGTGAGAGGTCTTATAAGGCAGCATCAATTTAATAAAGTGGAGCTTGTCAAATTCACCAAGCCAGAAGATTCTTATAATGAACTCGAAAGGCTGACGGCAGATGCAGAGGACATTCTGCAGAAATTAGGGCTTCCTTACAGGGTTGTTGTCCTTTGTACAGGAGATATGGGCTTCGCCTCTGCAAAGACATACGACATAGAGGTATGGCTTCCAGGTCAGCAGAGGTACAGGGAGATATCATCCTGCTCAAACTTTGAAGATTTTCAGTCAAGAAGGGCAAATATAAGATTTAAAAGAGAGGGCAAAAAGGGCACAGAGTTCGTCCATACACTCAATGGCTCTGGTCTCGCAATAGGCAGGACACTCGTTGCGATCCTTGAAAACTATCAGCAAAGAGACGGAACCGTTATTGTGCCAGAGGTATTGAGAAAATATATGGGGGTAGATGTCATAAAATAAAATATAAAACCAATGCCCCTGCCATTATTGCCAAGCAACCTGGAATAGTCCTTTTATATATCCCCCACATATCAGCCTTAAAGTATTCCCTTGTTAGAACAAGACATAGATGAACAGGAGAAAGGAGTACCCCAACAAATCCAGAGGCAAAGGCAAAGGTTATTTCATTAAGATGAGAACCTCCAGCAATGCTTAACAATAAAGGGAAAGTTCCTCCAACAAATCCCACGGTCAAACCAGTGAGCAATCCACTAATAAATGGCAATAAAAAAAGGATTGGTAGAAGAGGTATGCCTTTTTCAAAAAAATACTTGCTTAACTCTCCCACTGCGCCTGAATTTTCCATTGTAAATTTAAAAAGCATAATGCCAAATATGAGAATAATTATGTCCTTGGTAAATCCATATTTAAAAGCCCTAACACCAAATTTAAAGTTAAGTCTGTAAAACAAAAATAAGCCAATTAGTGTAATGCTAAAGGCATAGTGGAGTTCGAGATGAAAAATGATTACCAATACCAAGATCACTAAAATCGGAGCAAAGCTAAGATATAATCTCAAGTGCTGAACCTTTCCTTTTATATTTTTTATCTTTTTCTTCTGCTCTGTCCTTTTATGAATAACCCTCATGCTAAGAAAAAAACCGGACATCACGATGATAACTGCGTATGTCATGTTTGATAGAATAAGGTTTCTCAACTCCTGATGAGTTATTGCAGATGCCAAAAGTATCCCGGGATAAAGAGGAGATATATACTCCCATGGATGCCTGTACCAATAATTTATAAAGCCCTTTTCCTCTGGTGACATCTTTATTCCCTTTGTTGATTCATCAACCATAGGGGCAGAAAAGTAGGCTCCACCAAGAGAAGGAAGCATTCCTATAAGCAAGGGCATCGAAATTATAACAGCCTTTTTATTCTTCAGCAGGAGTCTTGACGCCTCCATCATTTGTGAAAGCACATTTTTTTCCCTCAATACCATCTCAAGAATGCGAATTAATGTAAGTGCAAAAAAAAGCTTTATTGTTACTGAATCAGTAATTGTGGATTTTACAGTCAAAAGCACTTCTTCTAACGGCATCAGATACATAATAGCGAGAAGCCCTGAGGCAAGAATCATCACATATCCGATGTTCCATTTAAGCCGTAAAAGTATGAGGATAAAAACAAATACTACACTAATTTTCAGTATATCAGGCATTGAAAATTATAACATGGATGAGACTTAAACCTTACCTTGCCTTGTCAAATCAAGGGTTAGAACTTCAAATTTGACGGCGGCAAATCACGATGTTGTTATGTGAAGAATAAAGAACAGACCCATTTATTTTCATTCTCTTTTGTGCAGACCTGTCAGCATGTGTGTTTCATAAAATACCGGGGGTTTACTCTTGTTTTAAGTTTTATATCAAAATGTCCTATCAATATTCCTGTCAAAGTCCCCTTTTTAGCCTCTCTATTAAAGGCTCTGGCAATCCATAAGAGCGCATCTTTTGTTGTGTCTTTTCAACATCATATTGAACTCGATAAATATTTACAGATTCCTCATCAATAACTGCATAACATGCCCTCGGGTCTCCATCTCTGGGCTGACCTACACTGCCAACATTGATTATATATCTTTTTTCTACACTCAATCTTGCCCTGTTTCTATAGGTTAACATTTCGCCGGAAGGAAGCCGCTCTATAATGAAAGGCTGATGTGAGTGTCCTAAAAGGCAGATCTTATTCTCAAAATAATGGAAGTTAATCTCTGCATCCCAGAGACTCAATAGATAATTCCAGTTCTCTGGCTCCTTTGGGGTTGAGTGAACAAGCAGGATGTCTCTGTCTTTTATTTCTCTAAATATCGGGAGTGTCTTGAGTATAAGAATGGTTCTTTCGTTTATTTGCTCCCTTGTCCATAAAATTGCTTGCTTTGCGATTGGATTGAAATATTCTATGTCTGTAAGTCCTAAAACAGCATGGTCATGATTGCCTGCAAGCATAATAGAGCACTCATTTCTTAAGACATCAACGCATTCGTTTGGCTCTGGACCATAACCAACAGCATCTCCTAAGAAGATAATTTCCTTTATCTCTTTATCTTTTATATCCTTTAAAACTGCCCTTAAGGCATCAAGATTAGAATGGACATCAGACAAGACCGCATATTTCATTTTTTACTGCATTCTTTGGCTATCCTGTCAAGTATCCCGTTAATGAAGGAGGCAGATTCTGAAGTGGAGTATTTTTTTGCGATCTCAATTGCCTCATTGATAGTCACTGCCTGAGGTATATCATTACGAAATAACAACTCATAAGCACCCAGTCTGAGTATATTTCTATCTATAGCCGCAATCCTCGAAATCTTCCACCTTTCTGCCACCCTCTGGATTATGGAATCAAGCTGTTGGAGATTTCGAACCACCCCGGAGATAATATCCTCTGCAAATGACCTTGTATCAGGGTCATTTTCACCAACATCCAGCCAGAATTCATCCAGATCCTCCCTTTTTAGAGATGGTGTATTTACGAAATCGACCCTGTATAAAAATTGTAATACGTATTCCCTTGCCCTTCTCCTTTTCATTATAAAGACAGGCTAAGGTTCAGATTTCCACAACCTTAACCTTAACCTCCTAAATCTTTCTAAGCACCTGAGCCATTTCTATTGCGGTAATGGCTGCATCCCACCCCTTATTTCCTGCCTTTGAACCAGCCCTCTCAATTGCCTGCTCAATTGTATCAGAGGTTATTACACCAAAAGCAATCGGAACACCTGACTCTAAGGACGTTGTTGCTATACCCTTTGAAACTTCTGCAGCAACATAATCAAAATGCGGTGTCGAACCCCTTATGACCGTTCCAAGACATATGATGGCATCATATTTTTTAGATGCCATCTTCTTTGCCGCAAGGGGAATCTCGAATGCGCCCGGGACCTTTAAGATATCAATGTCCTGCTCCTTTGCGCCGTGTCTGATAAGGGCATCCAGTGCACCTTCAAGAAGCCTTGTTGTTATAAAATCATTGAATCTTGATACTACAATGCCAAACTTAAGACCTTCTGCCTGAAGCTCGCCTTCTATTATTTTCATAATATCCTCCTGCACTTGATTTTTTATTATAGTAGAATATCACATAAGGGATTAAATTTCATTATGGATAAAACAATTCAAACCTCCTCATCCTTATGCCTATAAGTATTGCTGCTGCGATGAAGTTGCTAATTAGGGCTGTTCCTCCATAACTCATAAAGGGTAGTGGCACCCCTACAACAGGCATTATACCGAGTGTCATCCCTATATTTACAAAAAAGTATATAAAAAACATTGCTGTTATCCCTGTTGCGACGAACCTGCCGAATTCATCCTTTGCCTTAATTGCAGTATCAAGCCCCCTTAAAAAAAACACCAAATAAAGGATAAGGAGTATTGTGCTTCCCAAAAATCCCCACTCTTCAGCAAAAACAGAGAAAATAAAGTCGGTATGTTTTTCTGGCAGAAACCTCAGTGGTCCCTGCGTTCCCTTCATATACCCCTTGCCCAAAAAACCACCTGAACCAATTGTTATTTTTGACTGTTTGATATGATACCCTATCCCTTTTGGATCGATATTAGGGTCAATAAATGCGATGATGCGATTTTTCTGATAATCCTTAAGCTCATCCCAAAAGATATGTCCTAAAAATGGGATTGATATAACAACTACAAGTAATAGAACTAATAAAATCTTCTTACTAATCCCCCTTGCGATACATAAAATCGAAAATAATGATGCAATAAGAAGGGCAGTTCCAAGATCGGGTTGTTTAAATAATAATAAAAAAGGGGCTATTGCAAATACTAAAATGCCTGTTATTGACAATCTCCCCTTTGTTTCCTGACCCATGTTTGTGAGATGGGCAGAAAGCCCTATTATAAAAGCAATTCTGAAAAATTCAGAAGGTTGAAACGAAATGGGTCCTATGCTCAACCACCTCTGAGCACCCATACTTGATTTACCACCAATAATGACTATCAAAAGAAGGGCTATGCCTATCCAGTAGAGTAAATATGCAAACCTGTATAGGTGCCTGTAATCAATGGCAACAATTATAAAAAAAGATGAAATGCCTATTATAAGCCAGATTATCTGTTTTAAATAAAAATTGGGATGCCCTCCCTCCTCGATGGGAGGTCTTGTAGCGCTATAGATGGTCATTACCCCTATAAGTGTAATAATTACAATTAAGAGAAATGTTAACCAATCGAAGTTTTTAATTAATCTCCTGTTAATCTTTAACATCGTTAACCCCTTGCCCTGATCTTTCCCTGCTTTTCATATAAGCCTCAATAGCCTTTTTTGCTATTGGTGCAGCAACTCCACCTCCGCTACCACCATGCTCCACAAATACAGAAAGGGCTATCTCTGGATCATCATGTGGTGCAAATGCTACAAACCACGCATGGTCTGCTAACCGGGATGTGCCACCTCTTTTTTTGCCAACTGTTTGAGCAGTCCCTGTCTTTCCGCTTATAACTGTGTTCAAAGACTTAGCTCCTTTTGCAGTACCATTGGGAGCATTGACAACCTCTTTCAGTGCATTATTTATCAATCTTATTGTTTCGGGTTTAATAGACACCTTATTTTTTTCAACGATAGAGGCACCCTTTATAAAGGTCGGCTTGTGTACTATGCCACCGTTTGCTAATGTTGCCATCATTACCGCTGTCTGAATCGGAGTTGTGGCAATAAAACCTTGACCAATGGATGAATTAAATGTATCGCCAAGATACCATGGCTGTCTCTTTTTTTCCCTTTTCCATTCAGCATTAGGTATCAACCCTCGTCTCTCCTTTAACGGTATCAACGATATTCCTGTCTCTTTACCTAAACCAAATGCAGTTGCATATTTATAAATCTTTTCTATTCCGAGCCTTTTGCCAAGCTCATAAAAATAGGTATCACACGACTCCACTATTGCCCTGTGTAAATCAACATATCCATGCCCTTCTTTTCTCCAACACCCAAACCGCCATTTTCCATAAGTTATCCCTCCATTGCACTTAATCTTTTCATCAGCATCTATAACACCCTCTTCAACTGCTGCTATTGCTGTTATAATCTTAAAAACAGAGCCTGGTGGATACTGGCTCTGAACAGCCCTGTTCATCATGGGTCTTTTTTTGTCCTCCATGAGTCTCTTCCAGTCTTTATTGTTTATACCGTTTGAAAAGGAGTTTGGATCAAATGACGGCAGGCTTTCGAGTGCGAGTATCTCTCCTGTTTTAGGGTTTATTGCAACGAGTGCCCCTGCCTTATCAGCAAATGCATCCTCGACCGCCTTTTGCATATTTATATCTATGGTAAGCTCTATGTCTCTACCCTTAACAGGCATTGTTTCTCGCAACAACCTCAATTCCCTGCCCAATGCATCTGTCTCGATAATCCTCTCTCCTGGCGAGCCTCGCAAATGGCTGTCAAACATAGCCTCTATCCCCCATTGACCTATCAATGCATCAAGTGGAAAATTCCTCAGTTCTGGCGTATTTAGCTGGTTTGGATTTATCTTTCCGAGATAACCTATTATATGAGCTCCAACCTTACCAAACGGATATTCTCTGCCAACATCTATTTCTATAAACAGACCGGGAAAGTCTGACCTCCTTGCTTCAATCCTTGCTACTTCTTCAAAGCTTAAACCCTGTTTTAACTTCACAGGAATAAACTCATTGACCCTGTCACTGAGAAGGTTGTTTAATTCTTGTTGTTTTAAGCCCAGAAGTTCTGAAAGCCCATCTATGTCAATATTTTTAATATTATAAGGGGTTATTGATACGCTAAATGAGGGAATATTCTTAACAAGCGGTATCCCATATCTGTCGTATATAATTCCCCTCGGGGCAGGAGTTCTGATAATTTTTAGCCTGTTGCCTTCTGCCAATTCCCTGTATTTTTTACCATCTATTACCTGAAGAAACCATAAGCGGGAAAGGATTACCAAGATTATTCCAATTATTATGTAAAAACCTATTTGTATCCTCTTGTGCATTATTCTCTGGGTCTAACTATTATACCAAAGGCTATATTTATGACTGCCTGCAGTGTCAAGCCTTTAAAAAAGACAGGGGCATTAATGTTCAGGTCAGTAAAAAGAGCCCTTAAGCCTGCGATTATCAATCCATCAAGAAAGGTTATAGTCAGCATAGCCATCCCTCCCCAAAAACGGGTCCATTGGAAGGCTAAATCAGAAAATATAATTGTGCTCATAAATCCTATGACCCCTTTGCTGAAAAAATTAGGACCTATAATAGCCCCTGACATTATATCTTCAATAATACCTATACTGGCACCAAACATTGTACTCTTCATTGTGGCAAGGCTGCTGGCTCCATATATCTTTTGCTGACTGGATATACTCTTCAACCCATAGACATAAACAATAACTGCTACAAAATTGGGATGGTGATTAAAAATAGAGAGTTTCGTCTGAAAAAAAATTGCAATAAAAATAAAGAATAACCACCTTAGGTATTTCATAATCAAATTTAAGGCTACCTCTTCAATACCACTACCTCTTCTATCTTGTCCATAGACTGAAAAGGCATAACCTTAATTTCCTGAAAGAAATCTGTTTCATCCTTCTTGACATCGATAACTGTACCTACAGGTATATTGGGTGGGATAACCCCGTCAAGCCCTGAAGTGACCACCACCTCTCCCTTCTCGATAATGTTTTCAAATGGTACATATTTGAGTATGCAGTAGCTTCTACCTATGCCTGATAATATGCTCTCCTGGCGAGCATTCTGTAGTCTGACAGCAACCGAAAAGTTTGCGTCATTTATAAGTAAGACCTCTGAAAAGCTCTCCTGTGTTCTATATACCTTGCCTACAAGCCCCTTTGTTGTAATAACCGTCATATCTTTAAGAATGCCATCCTTGATTCCCTTATCAAGAATTATTGTTTTCATAAGTCTATCATGACCTTGACTTATAACCCTGGCTACCGCAATGTAATTTCGAATCTGTGGCTTTAGAGAAAGGATCTCCCTCAGTCTTTCATTTTCTTTAACAATCTCTTTATACCCCTGCATCTCGAGTAAAAGCATAGAAATTTCTCTTTTTAGCCTTTCATTCTCCTTCACTGCGTTCCAGTGGTTTTCAAGGGCTTTCTTTACAGAATCAATCAGGCTATTTATTGCATTAAACGGATAGGTGATAGTTTCTCTAAATATTAATTGCTTATTACCCTGGTGCTTGTATTGATAGGTCATCATCATAAGCACAACAATAGAGAGGATTAAAAAAATGGAAAGCCTTTTCTTAGCCCTTGACATCAATTAGCAGATAAAGCAACTTTCCTGAGCAGATCCAGCTTATCGAGCATAGCTCCACATCCCCTGACGACCGCTGTAAGAGGGTCTTCAGGTACGATGACAGGAACCCCTGTCTGTTCCTTTATTAACAAATCGAGTCCCCTGAGCAATGCGCCTCCTCCTGCCAAAACAATACCCTTGTCGATAATATCTGCTGCAAGCTCTGGAGGTGTGTTTTCGAGCGTAACCTTAATGGTATCGAGGATAATAGCTATGCTTTCCTGAAGTGCTTCCCTGATCTCTTCCTCGGTAACAGAGATCGTCTTGGGGATGCCTGATATTATGTCCCTTCCTTTAACCTCTATTGGCTGTAACTTTGTAGTAGGGTATGCTGAGCCAAGCTCTATCTTGATAAGCTCAGCTGTCCTTTCTCCTATCATAAGGTTATATTTCCTTTTTATATATGCTATAACTGCCTCATCCATTTTGTCTCCGCCAACACGAACGGCTTTGCTGTAAACTATTCCCTCAATCGAGATGACTGCTACATCCGTGGTACCACCGCCTATGTCCACTATCATGTTTCCAACAGGTTCCCCAACAGGTAGGCCAACTCCTACTGCTGCTGCCATTGGCTCTTCTACAAGGTAAACCTCCCTTGAGCCAGATGCGATTGCGGCATCCTTTACAGCCCTTTGTTCAACCTGTGTTATGCCAGATGGAACCCCTATAATTACCCTTGGTGAAACAAAGCTCTTTCTGTTGTGGGCCTTCTTAATAAAGTATTTAAGCATCTCCTCAGTAGCATCAAAGTCAGCGATGACACCATCCTTCATTGGCCTTATTGCAATTATATTAGATGGGGTCTTGCCAAGCATCTCCTTTGCCTCAATTCCTACTGCTACAGGCCTTTTGGTATCTCGCCTCAAAACAACAACAGATGGCTCATTACATATTATGCCCTTTCCTTTAACATAAACGAGCGTATTTGCTGTGCCAAGGTCTATCGCAAGGTCATTAGAAAACATCCCCAGTATTCTATTTAAAAACACCTTTGTCTCCTCCAAAAATTAATTCTATGATGTTTGATTTTTTTCAGACCGTTGTGAAACATCCTCTACTACTACAGTATTAGCCATATAGTCTCCAAGCCTCATGCCTTCTGTATTTCCGAGCATTAATATAAACTCAAAAAAAAGCAGTGCGACCGCAAAAATCCACCCAACTATCGGTATTTTATAAAGCATCATGGCAGCTGCCATGGTGGTATTCCTCAGTATTGATTGTTTAAATGTGCAATTATCCTTCGCAGGCAGGGAGATTACCCTTATTCTCATAACCCTCTTTCCCACACTCCTGCCGTCAAACAGACCATCACTTATCAGGAGATATATTAATCCAAAAAAAAATCCGACCTGTGGTATAAGCTTGATAGCGGTTGCCACCAATATAAAATCCAGCGACCTCGCTATCGTCCTGAGCAGCAGGCTTGCCTTATTTTTATAAAATTCTCTTTGTATATTATCAGAATGGTCTTCCATTATTCAAATTATCTTCCAGTCAGTCTAACTGTCTAAATATCAATATTTTTTGCCTCAAGTGCATGTCTGGTTATAAATTCCTTTCTCGGGGTAACCTGATCACCCATAAGTATTGTGAATATCTCATCAGCCTTAACAGTGTCCTCTATGCTGACCTGAAGAAGGGTCCTCTTTTCGGGATCCATGGTTGTCTCCCACAACTGTTGAGGGTTCATCTCCCCAAGTCCCTTATACCTTTGAATACTCAATCCCCTCTTTGAAGCCTCTGTAGTAATATCAAGAACCTCTTTTAAAGAATGAACCTCCCTCTTATCGTCCTTTATAAACAATTCATAGGGTGGACTTCCAAAAAATTCTCTCAACGTCTTATAGACCTGTGCAATCTCTTTATATTCAGGAGACTGAATAAATGAAGCGGATAGCTCGATCTTATAATTATGCCTCCTCAAATCCACAGAGTATGCCTCGTGTTCTTCATCGAATACTATTTCGCCATACTTTATGTTCGGGATCCGGGTCTTTATTGTCTGCAAGACTTCTGCTACAGAACCCTTATCCTTAAAAGAATCTTTTTGTATGTTATATTTAAGTAAAAGGCCGATTATTTCCGGGTCCCTCCTTCTTTTTTCGAACCAGTTTAATAGCCTCTCATACAAGGATATCTTCCTAAGATAAGGAACGAGCCTTTTGCCCCCAAATGTACCTGAGGGAGTTGATACCCTTATTTCTTCTGCAGCAAGCTCAAATAGCATATCCATAAGCTCTGTCTCATTCTGAACATACCTTTCTGTCTTACCCCTTTTTATCCTGAAAAGAGGCGGTTGGGCAATATAAAGGTATCCCCTCTCGATAAGTTCGGGCATCTGCCTGTAAAAGAAGGTAAGAAGAAGTGTTCTTATATGCGCACCATCAACATCGGCATCTGTCATGAGAATTATCTTATGGTATCTTGCCTTTTGAGGATCAAAATCTCCAGCCCCTATTCCTGCTCCAATAGCTGTTATCAATGTCCTTATCTCCTCGGATGAGAGCATTTTGTCAAAACGAGCCTTCTCGACATTAAGTATCTTTCCCCTCAATGGAAGTATCGCCTGAAAGCGTCTATCCCTTCCCTGCTTTGCAGAGCCTCCTGCAGAGTCTCCCTCTACTATGAATAACTCCGACATAGCTGGGTCTTTTTCTGAACAGTCCGCCAGCTTACCGGGCAGACCCGTGTCTTCAAGTGCCCCTTTTCTCCTTGTCAACTCCCTTGCCTTCCTTGCAGCCTCTCTTGCCCTTGCAGCCTGAATTGCCTTTTCTATAATCTTTCTTGCTACTGAAGGGTTCTCCTCAAAATAAACAGAAAGGGCTTCATTTGTTATTGATTCTACAAGACCCTTGACCTCGCTGTTGCCGAGTTTCATTTTTGTCTGACCCTCAAATTGCGGATTGGGTAGCTTTACGCTTATCACTGCAGTTAGTCCCTCTCTTATATCTTCACCAGAGATACTCTCCTTGCCTTCCTTTAGAATCCCTGACGAAGTTCCATAACTATTAGCTGTCCTTGTGAGGGCGGACTTAAAGCCTATGAGATGGGTGCCTCCTTCTCTTGTGTTGATATTGTTTGCGAATGTGAATATATTCTCTGCATAGCCATCATTATATTGAAGGGCTATTTCGACAGAGATCCCCTCTTTTTCTCCTGATATGTATATGGGCTTTGGATGGATGGGTGTCTTATTTTTGTTAAGGTGTTCAACAAATGAGACAATCCCTCCTTTATATAAAAAATTCTGTGTCTTGGGGGTCCTTTCATCTGTTATAGTTATCTGCAGACCTTTGTTCAAAAAGGCAAGCTCCCTGAGCCTCTGAGCAAGGACATCATAGCTAAATTCAATTGTCTCAAATATCTCGATATCTGGCTTGAAGGTTATCTTTGTTCCCCTGCCTTTTGTTTTGCCCACGACTGTTAATGGACACGTGGGTACCCCCCTTTCGAATCTCTGTTGATATACAAGTCCGTTTTGCTTTATCTCGACCTCAAGCCATTCAGATAGTGCATTTACAACAGATACACCAACTCCGTGAAGCCCCCCCGAAATCTTGTATGCCTTTGACTCAAACTTACCCCCTGCATGAAGTTCGGTAAGTACTATCTCGGCTGCAGACCTGCCCTTTGGATCTCCAGGGTGTGGCTCTGTTGGGATGCCCCTTCCATTATCTATTACTGTGCAACTTCCATCATGGTGCAGGATTACTTCAATTATAGAGCAGTAACCGGCAAGGGCTTCATCTACGCTATTGTCAACCACTTCATATACGAGATGATGCAGTCCATCTATACCAGTTGAGCCGATATACATTGCAGGTCTTTTACGAACTGCCTCGAGCCCTTTGAGTATAGTTATGGCCTCTGCTCCATATTCGTCTTTTTCATTAACAGAGGTTTGCGTATCTTTGTATTCTTCTATATTTTTTTCGTCCATTATCTCCCTCTCAAAAAGTTTGCCATGGGTTAAGATCAAAACACCTTTTTCTTATACTTATCTCAAGCTGTTTTATAATCTCATTGGCATAACTACGCATTTATAGTCTTCTCTTCCTTCTTCCATTATGAGCACTGGGCTTAATGGTTCATTCAATTTAAAGATAACCCTTTCAGATGTCATCGCATTTAGTGCATCAATAATGTATCTGGCATTAAATGCTATCGCCATTGTATCTCCAGAATACTCTATTTCGATTTCGTCACTCGCCTCTCCAAGGTCTGGACTCGAAGCAGAAATTGTCATAGATGAAGGACTTATATCAACCTTTACAGCATTACTCCTCTCCCTGCTCATTATAGAGACCATCCTCAGAGACTTTAAGAGCGACTCCCTGTCAATAGCAAGGCTCTTCTGGTTAGAAACAGGTATTACCTGCTCGTAGTTAGGATATATGCCCTCTATCAGCTGTGTTAAAAACTGGATTTCGTCGATCTTGAAGAGTATGTGTTTCTTTCCTAAAACTACTCTTACACTTCTGGACTCATCAGACTGCAGAAATCTCCTTAATTCAGAGACCGATTTCCTCGATATAACCAATTTCTTCTCCTCTTTTAAGTCAAAGGCTGTTTCTTTGCTTAAGAGTGCCAATCTGTGACCATCAGTTCCAACAACCGTCAACAATCCGCCCTGCCTTACATGAAATAGTATGCTATTTAAGACATATCTGGTATCAGATTCACCTGCTGCATATAGGGACTTTTCTATCATCTCAAGTAAGACCCCTGAATTTATTTCCACTTCTTCAATTCCCTCAAGGTCTGGCCATTTCGGAAAATCATCTGCGTCCATGCATACCAAACGAAATTGGCTCTTTCCGCTCTTAATCCTGACCCACTGAGAGTCTATGGATTCCATCAATACCTCTCCATCCATTTCCCTTATAATCTCGAGCAGTTTCCTTGCAGGTATGCATATCTTTCCTTCTTTTTCTATCTTCAGATAATTAATTGGTTCTTTAAAGGCTGTTTCAAGGTCAGTTGCGGTTATATATGAACCCCCTTTTTCTGCTGTGATGAGGCAGTGATTAAGAATGGGTACAGTGTTCTTCTTTTCCACTATATTCTGGATATCAGAAAGCCTCTTAAGTAATTCATCTTTTTGAACCCTTGTCTTCATTTTTTTCCTCCAATTCAGCTATTAATCTTTTTAGTAATCCCTTCTATAATTTTGTTAAGATTCTCTTCCCTATGCCTTTTTTCCTCTATCTGTTTACATGCATACAGAACAGTTGCATGGTCTTTACCACCGAAATTCTTGCCGATCTCACTCAGGGAAAGACTCGTAAACTGCTTTGACAGATACATTGCCACCTGCCTTGCATTTGCTACTTCCTTTGTCCTTTTTTTAGATTTCATGTCCTGAAGCTTTAGCCCAAAAAACTCACATACTACCTTTTGGATCCCTTCAATTGTTATGGGCTTGTCTTTTTCTGATATAAGATCCTTCAGGACATTCTTAGCCATATTTATATCTATAGGCATTCCTGTTAAAGAGGCGTGAGCACCCAGTTTTATCAAGCAACCCTCAAGCTCCCTGATATTGGATTTCACACTTGTTGCTATGAAATATGCAACATCTTCTGGAACGCTCATCCTTTCCATTTCCGCCTTTTTATAAAGGATTGCTATCTTTGTCTCTATCTCAGGGGGCTGAATGTCTGCAATTAGACCCATGCTGAACCTCGACCTCAGCCTGTCTGTGATATCAGCTATCTCCATTGGTGGTCTATCACTGGATATCACTATCTGCTTCTGTTTCTCATAAAGGGAATTAAATGTGTGAAAAAATTCCTCCTGGGTTGTGGTCTTTCCAGCTATGAACTGGATATCATCTATGAGGAGGGTATCAACATTCCTGTATTTGTCCTTAAACTCTCCCATCCTCTGATGCCTCAATGCAGATATGACCTCATTTGTAAATTGCTCAGAGGAGACATAATTGACTATCATGTTTGGATTTTTATCAATTATTGTGTTACCTATTGCGTTTATAAGATGGGTCTTTCCGAGTCCAACCCCTCCATATATAAATAAAGGGTTATATGCATAGCCCGGATTTTCACCCACCCTCTTTGCAGCAGCATGGGCAAACTGATTAGAAGGTCCTACTATAAATGTATCGAATGTGTACTTAGGATTAAGATATATCCCTCTACTTGCAAGCTTAGCCTTTCTTACCTCAAGCTTGGTATCTATCCTTTTTAAAGTAGCATCCTCTTTTTCTGCTGTCTTGTATTTTACAGACACTGGATATCCGACCATAGGCTCGATAATCTCAGATATTGTATTTGGATGGAAGTCCTCTATCCATTCTTTAAAAAACCTGTTAGGAATTTCTATTGTCAATACATTATCTTTGAACTGAACAGGTCTTATTGGTTTAAACCATAACTCAAAGACACTCTCTCCCACCTTTTCTGCAATCGCGGAAAGGACCTTATCCCATATCTGCTCTAAGTCTCCAGCCCTTGACATTTAAAACCCCTTGAAGAAATTTAATTTTAACAACTTACTAACAATTGTTAATAACTTTTTATCTCTTTGTGACCAAATTATAGCCCATATGTTAAACATAGGGCAATAACATGTTAAAACCATATTAGTATCTCAAACATCTCAGTTATAAATTTATAAACCCTTAAATGTCAGACTCGTTATTATCAATGTAACTCCTTGTAAAATAATCATTTATTTTTTATATTAACAAATAAACAACGCCTACTGTTTCTACTAAAAATACTTTCTTAAAACATAGTAGAGTAATTTTATTGCCCCTTTTTGGATAACTTGAGATAGCCTTTAATAAACTCATCTATTTCCCCTCTCAGCACAGCATCGACATTCCCTGACTCGATATTGGTCCTGTGATCTTTTACTAACCTGTAAGGCTGAAGGATATATGACCTTATCTGATTACCCCATGATATATCCTTTTTATCTCCAATAATATCCTCTAATTTTTTCTCTTTTTCCTTCATAGAGATATCATAAAGTCTCGATTTTAGTATCTTAAGGGCAACCTCTTTATTTCTGTGTTGTGATCTTTCACTCTGGCAGGAAACAATTATACCTGTTGGGATATGGGTTATTCTTACAGCAGAAGAGACCTTGTTTACATGCTGACCACCTGCGCCCGATGCCCTGAAGGTATCTATCTTTAAGTCTTCATCCCTTATCTCTATATTAATATCATCCTCTATTTCTGGATACACGAGCACCGCAGAAAAGGATGTGTGCCTCCTTTTATTGGCATCAAATGGAGATATCCTTACAAGTCTGTGGATACCTGCCTCTGCCTTGAGATATCCATAGGCATACCTTCCCTTAACAGTAAATGTGACATCCTTTATTCCTGCCTCATCTCCTGTCTGTAAGTCAATAATCTCTGTATTATAGCCATGAATATCTGCCCAGCGGAGATACATCTTCATCAACATCTCTGCCCAGTCCTGACTCTCTGTGCCTCCAGCACCCGGGTGGATTGTAACAATAGCATTATTCTTGTCTACTTCTCCAGAAAGAAGCAGTCTTAATTCGAGATCTTCGATCTCTTTTTTTAGAGAATCTGACTCCTGCTTTAGATGTTCAAAAAATATCTCTCCACCTTCCTCGTTTAATATATCTAAAGAACCTTCAAGGTACTCTATTTTGCTTATGGCATTCTCTATTGGGGCGATCAACTCCTGTATTTCTGCCCTTTTCTTTTGCAATTCGCTTATCTTATCAGGAGATGACCATACATCTTCAGAAGATAGGTCTTTCTCTATCTTTTGGAGTTCGAGTTTCAGACCTTCGACATCAAAGATAACCTCTCAGGGAGATTATTTCTTCTTTCAATTCCTGTATGTAATCTTTTAATTCGCCCTGTAACAGCATAAATTTACCTCCTATTTGTCCTTTTTGCTAATAAAAGCAAAGAAAAAACAATACATAAATATGAAAATATATCTCCGTACTTAGTGTATGGAGTCAGGGTTTTATCAGCCTTTATCTGTCTAATCAACACTGCCCTCTCAAAAAGCCTTGTATTGCTGATCACCCTTCCGCTACTATCTATAAAACCAGATATACCTGTATTTGCCGCCCTGATAACAGGTTTTCTGTTTTCTATGGCCCTGAAAACAGCCATACTGAAGTGTTGATAAGGTCCATTAGTCTGTCCAAACCATGCATCATTTGTTATAGTTACTATAAAGTCTCCCCCCTTTGAATAAAACTTCCTCACAAGACCTGGAAATATAATCTCATAGCAGATTAATGTGCCGAAATTTCCAAAGGGAGTTGATGCCTTTGTATAACTGTCTCCGGGTATATAGTCCCCTATGCCTATAACTAATTTATCTATAAAAAAGAGTAATTTTTTAAGCGGGACATACTCTCCAAAAGGGACTAAATGTATTTTATCATATACATAAGAAATGTTTCCATTTTTATCAAGCATGACAGCGCTGTTTGAATACCCCTTCAAGACATTCTGTCTGTCTTTTGACTCTTCCTTTATGAGGATGCTCCCAAAAAGGAGATAAGAATCTAAACCCCTTTGAAATTCTATAATTTCTTCAGTGAGCCTCCTGTCATCACCGAATACAAAAGGAACAGCAGTTTCAGGCCATACAACTATATCAGGCTTCTGTTGGGCAGCCTTGATAGACAGTTCCTTGTATACATCGATTACCTCTTGCTGATATAATGGCTCCCATTTTTTGTCCTGCTCGATATTTCCCTGAATTATTGCAGCATTTAAATAAGAGCCCTCTCTTTGCTGGTTCATTTTATAAATTCCGTAAGAAAAGACACCGACAAGGGTTATTACTAAGATAATTAGACATGAAACAACAGGCAGGGGCGAAAAGAGAGGCCTGTCAGTCCTTCGCATTTTTAATAAGAATATATCCGCTATTGCTCCATTAACTGAAAGAACTAAAAAGGATATCCCATAAATACCAGTTATATCAGCTATCTGAATAAATGGAAGGAATTTATACTGGCTGTATCCTATGCTTGACCATGGAAATCCAGTCAATGCATAGGAGCGAATAAATTCTAAGACTGTCCAGAATAAAGGGGCAATCAACATTGCTGGTAAATCGGTCTTTTTTATATAGTAGGCAAATAAGGTCGAAAATATGGCTGGATAGAGGCTCAGATAAAGACAGAGCAGAAGAACTAAAAATATACTTGGCAAAAAAGGGACAGAACCATAATGATAGATTGAATGGTAAATCCAGTAGGTAGTTCCAAAGAAATATACTATTCCAAATAGGAGACCAGCCATAAAGGAGGTCTTTTTGTTTTTTCCGTAAAGAAATAAAAGCAAGGGGGAAATAGCAAACCATGCAAGCGGGTATAGATCTATCTTGGGAAAAGAGAGAACGAGTAAAGTGCCTGATAAAATAGGGATTAAATAAAACGAATTGAATTTTATTTTGATATTATTCATAATGTCCTATCTTAATTCTATAAATAAAAGTTCTTTATGTTATCATAAAAAAAGATATGCTTGCTATCGTCATTATACCTTCTCGCTACGCATCGACCCGCTTTCCGGGAAAACCCCTCTGTCTCATATCTGGAAAACCGATGATTCAACATGTCTATGAAAGGGCTAAAAAGGCAGGTCTCGTGGCAGATGTATTCGTAGCGACTGATAGTAAGCAAATATATGACACTGTCGAAGGCTTTGGAGGAAAGGCAATAATGACATCAGGGCACCATCCATCAGGCACAGACAGAATTGCAGAGGCGGTAGAAAGACTTCAGGAATCGGGCTACAGGCTACAGGCCACAGACATAGTAGTTAATGTTCAGGGAGATGAGCCTTTGATACATCCAGAGATGATTGATGATGTCATAAGGGTTATGGAGGACAGAGAGTGTTCCATAGGCACCCTTGCAAAGGCAATAGAAGACATAAATGACTTATTTGATCCAAACATTGTCAAGGTCGTTTTTAATAAAGAGGGATTCGCCCTTTATTTTTCGAGGTCTCCGATACCGTATCACAGGGACTTGTTTGGTGCAGAAGCGCAGAAGCGCGGAGGCACAGAAAAAGAAATCTTTATTTCAGGGCTTCCGGACTTTAGGGCTTCCGGACTTTTTATGTTCAAGCACATTGGTATATATGCATACAGGAAAGATGTGTTACTGAGCATCTCAAAGCTTCCACCAACAAGGCTGGAAGAGATAGAGAGGCTCGAACAATTAAGGGCTCTGGAAAATGGCTTTAAGATCAAGGTAAAGGAAACACCATTTGAAACAATTGGGGTAGATATACCAATTGATCTGGAGAGGGTTGAAAAATGCCTAAGTATATCTTTGTAACAGGCGGTGTTGTATCTGCATTGGGAAAGGGAATTGCTGCTGCAGCAACGGGAGCCCTTCTTGAGGCAAAGGGTCTAAAGGTGACAATACAGAAACTCGACCCATATATAAATGTTGATCCCGGCACATTGAGCCCATTTGAGCATGGAGAGGTCTATGTCACTGACGATGGTTGCGAGACGGACCTCGATTTAGGACATTATGAAAGGTTTACTCACGTCAGGACGTCCATCTTTAATAACTACACCACAGGAAAGATATACCACAATGTTATAACAAAAGAAAGAAGGGGAGATTATCTTGGGGATACTGTACAGGTGGTCCCCCATATAACCGATGAGATAAAAAATGCAATAAAGTCAGCAGCAACCGATGACTATGATGTAATAATAGTCGAGATAGGTGGCACCGTTGGAGATATAGAAAGCCTTCCATTCCTCGAAGCAATAAGACAGTTCAGATATGATGTTGGAAGAGAAAATGTTCTATACATGCATTTAACCCTCGTCCCTTACATAAAGGCAGCGGGGGAACTCAAAAGCAAGCCGACACAGCACAGCGTAAAGGAACTCAGGGCAATAGGTATTCAGCCTGACATACTCATCTGCAGGTCTGAGATGCCATTGTCAGCAGATGTAAAGAGAAAGATAGCCCTTCACTGCAACTTAGAGCCAGATGCAGTCATTGCAGCAATAGATGTCTCAACCGTTTACGAGGTGCCTCTTTCCTTCAGGTTAGAAGGACTTGATAAAATGATAGAAAAAAGGCTGTTGCTCAACCGTCCTGATCCTGATCTTTCACTCTGGGAAGAGGTAGTTCACAGGATAAAGGAACCCAAATTCGAGACAACAATAGCAATTGTCGGAAAATATATAGGACTTAAGGATGCCTATAAAAGCCTGACCGAGGCATTGCTTCACGGAGGGATTGCAAACAATGCAAGGGTGAATCTACTGTGGGTAGATGCAGAGGAGATCGAGAAGAAAGGGGCAGATATATTTTTGTCAGAGGTGGATGGAATACTTGTACCAGGCGGATTTGGAAGCAGGGGTATAGAGGGAAAGATAGAGGCGATAAGATATGCAAGGGAGAAAAAGATTCCATACTTCGGCATATGCCTTGGGATGCAGACGGCTGTTATAGAATTTAGCCGTAATGTTTGTAATCTTGATGCAAACAGCACAGAGTTCGACCCAGATGTGAAAGAACCTGTCATCTATCTTATGGAGAGATGGTATAACCACAGGACAGGAAGGTTCGAGGAGAGGTCAAAAGACTCCCAGATGGGTGGTACAATGAGGTTGGGGGCATATCCATGCATTATAAAAGAGGATACCCAGGCATTTAAGGCGTATGCTACAAAGGTGATATCAGAGAGACACAGACACAGATATGAATTCAACAATAAATACCGAGATATACTAACCAAATACGGTCTTGTTATCAGCGGCACATCACCTGATGGAGAGTTGGTGGAGATGATAGAATTAAAGGACCATCCATGGTTTCTGGGATGTCAGTTTCACCCCGAATTTAAGTCAAAGCCAATAAAACCCCATCCTTTATTTAAGGCATTCATCAATGCATCCCTCAGGGAAAAGAGGGAGCTTTTCCATTTAGATGAAGGGCAATAAGCAAATAGCATTTATAGGAGATTCCTTAACAGAATATTTTGATTGGCAGAGCCGTTTCCCTGAATATCATGTTATGAATCTCGGAATAGCAGGGGAGACGGTTGATGGTTTGCTTGACAGAATTGATAAGGTCATTTCATCAATCAAAGAGATAGATTGCATTTTTGTAATGACAGGGATTAATAATATCGCCATGGAAGATTTTGATATCTTGGAATCATACAAAGAGATTATTTGTGAGCTAACCACAAGGCTTAAAGATGCGGTAATCGTTGTTCAGAGCTTATTGCCAGTGAAGCTGCACTGGATAGATAATGGCTTAATAAAGGCAATAAACAGTAAGCTGAAGGAGATCGCTCTTGGGTTCAATGCAGAATATCTCGATATCTTTTCACTATTTGTTGATTCAGATGCAAGCCCCAGAGATGAGTACCTGCTTGAAGATGGTGTCCATCTGAGTGATAAGGGTTATGGTGTTTGGGCAGGGGCTGTAGAGAGGTTTATTAATAAAATTTAGTATAAATCAAAGAAAGGGTTGAGAGCGATTAACCCTTCATTAAAATCTCGAGCAGTCTGTCCAGTTCCTCAAGGGAATAATACTCTATCTCTATTTTACCCCTTTTATTTTTGTGGTGTATTCTTACCTTGGTGCCGAGGGATTGAGTAAGGCGATGTTCGAGATCCTCAACCTCGGGTAGCTTCTCCTTTTTCTTCTTCGGCTTTAAAGGCTGGGATAGCCTCTTACATAATGCCTCTGTCTCTCTTACGCTGAGCCCCCTTTTTACTATCTCCTTTGCAGCCTCTATCTGTTTTTGTTTATTTTCTAATGTTAACAGTGCCTTTGCATGGCCTATGGAGATACTTTCGTTGTTTATATATGTCTTGACCTCATCAGGGAGCCTCAATATCCTGAGGTAATTTGAGATGGTTGCCCTGTCTTTGCCGACCCTTTTAGATAGCTCTTCCTGTGTAAGCTGAAAGTCCTTTATGAGCCTGTTAAAGGCATCTGCTGTCTCAACAGGGTTTAGCTCTTCTCTCTGTATATTTTCGATAAGGGCGATTTCTACTGCATCCTGAGAAGAGACATCTTTTATAAGGGCGGGCACCTCTTTCAAGCCTGCAATCATAGCCGCCCTCCATCTGCGTTCACCTGCTATAAGCTTAAATGTGCCTTCTCCTATTCTTTGAACAATTACGGGTTGAAGTACACCCTTTTCTTTAATGGATGAGGCTAAGTCGTTTAAGGAATCATCTTTAAATATCCTTCTTGGCTGGTGCTCATTAGGAATAATCTTTTGCACATCTATTTTAACTATATCCTCTTTTGCTGGAATTAACGCCTCTAAACCTTTTCCTAAGGCTGTCTTCATTTTGCCAATATCTCCTTTGCAAGGGAAAGGTAACTTTGAGCGCCCTTTGATCTTGCGTCATATAAGATTGCGGGCTTTCCGTGACTTGGAGCCTCAGCAAGGGCAACATTTCTTGGGATAAGGGTATTATAAACCTTCTTATCAAAGAACCTCTTTGTCTCTTCCACTACCTGACGGGACAATGTATTTCTCGAGTCATACATGGTAAGTATGATCCCTTCTATATCGAGAGAGGGATTAAAGGCTCCCCTGACGAGCTTTAGTGTTCTTGAAAGGAGTCCAAGCCCTTCCAATGAATAATATTCACACTGTACAGGCACTATTACTGAATCTGCAGCAACAAGACCATTTAGTGTGAGAAGCCCCAAGGAAGGCGGACAGTCAATGAATATATATCTGTAATTATTTTTGATTGATGATAAGGCATTTGCCAGTATCTTTTCTCTTCCTTCTTTCTGAGCCATTTCTACTTCTACACCAAGAAGGTTTATGTTTGAAGGCACAAGGTGCAGATGAGATAAAGATGTTTCTATTATTACATCTTCTATTTTGAGATTGCCCGTATATACATCATAAAGGCTTTTTTGTAAGTCATCTTTGTTAACCCCTAATCCGCTGGTAAGGTTTGCCTGAGGATCAGAGTCTATAACGAGTATATCCTTTTCTGCAAGGGCTATTGATGCTGCAAGGTTAAGTGCAGTTGTTGTCTTTCCGACACCACCCTTTTGATTGGCAATGACAATTACCTTTCCCATGGACTGTATATATTTTATCATTTTTCTCACGATTATTCCTATCAATTTAAACGGGATAAAGACATTTGTTGAAATCCAACCTCGTAGATTGGATTTTGACGTTCAAGGTTAATTTAAGGTAAAGAAAGCCGTGAGTGATAACCTCACGGCTTTCATCAGGATTTTAATGTCCACCAGGGAAAAATGTGTAGCTTACCCAGACAAGCAGTGCTAATAGCCCAATTCCGAGCCCTATACTCCAACCAATAAGCTTTTTCTCTATGGGGAGTAGAGGCTCATATTCCATTTTCTTTAATTCATCCACTAATTTTGGCTCTTCGGGCATAAATACCTCCTCGCTCCTTTATCCTGTTATTACCGGCGGCTTTACGCCATGGAAGAATATCCATGAAATAACCAGACCTATCCAGATGATAAATCCGAATAGGCATAAGAGATAAACTGCTGCCAGCTTACCAATGCCCTCTTCCCACAATTTCTTGAAGTTGGAAACAACCCCTATGGTAAAGAAGGTTATCAGGAAGAACATTACTCTAAGGGAATTGGTTCCCTCAGTTGCTGCCTTTGCATTCGAAATTATCCTTTTTGGTTCTTTGATTTCTGCTTCAAGACCCTTTATCTTATCCTTGAGTGAGGCAATCTTTTCATTTAAAGATGCCTGCTGTGCTGGATTTGTCACAGTTGCAAGTTGCTTTTCGGTTGCAGTTATCTCCTTCTTTATCTTATCAATCTGTGTCTCTGTAGGCTTTATCTTTGGAGCAATTGGTGCAGCAATTAACAGCATAATTATAAAGGTTATTGCATAGGCAAGGACAAACTTTGGAAATCTATTCCATATCTCGCCTGCCTGAACCCTCTGTCCTTCCCTTGCCTCTATCTTTGTTGTCCATATAATTGCCAGCAGAAATGCCCATATGCTGATAAATATGTCGATAAAAAGCTTTGTTGTAGAGGCAGCCATGAGCATCCATCCCGGTTCGTATTTTATGCCGGCTACTGTTTCTGCCTTTGCCCGAACAAGGGCATCGACTACTGCACCACTTGCGAAGGCAGCACCATCTGTCTTGACAGCAAGACCCATCCATGCCCCTGCTACCATGGGCTCTTTCCACAAAAATGCCTGTGCAAAGAATGGGAGTATTATAAGCTCAATAACAGCAAAGATAACCACAAGAGAGGATACCATTATTGGAACTACGGGCCTTGCCTTTATGGCTCCACCTGTTGCTATTGCTGCTGAAACACCACAGATGGATATGCCTGATGCGAGAGGTACTGACCATTCCTTACTGAACTTGAAGTACTTCCTTGAAATAAAATAGACTATCGCCCAGTAGATTAGATATGCCTCGATAATGGCGCACAGTCCCCTGAACAATACAGCACTTGCAAGACCAAATGCCTCTGCTGACTTAATGCCTAATAGCGCGCCCATCAGCCCGATGCCTGTCTTTATATAAAGTTCAGGCTTCAATGCCTCTTTTAATAGGTTTGAAAACCATGGCATGAAGTTACCGACTATCAAGCCAGCAATAAGGGCAACGATAAATCCAGCCTCACCTGTAAGTTTGAGTGACCACGGAATATTGAGCTTTTTGGCATCAGTTGCTGCTATATATGCGTAATGACCAATAAGCCAGCATACATAACTCAGCCAGAAGATAATGGTAAATCCAATTATGAATTTGCCGATATTTGCCCTCAGCAGGGCAGCACCTATCCCCATCACAAACAGGAGTGCCAGATAGGTAAGCAAAAGAGATGTGAAACCTGATATGCCTTTCTTTTCATACATCTGGCCAACCTGTAAACCTGTGACATCCTTCACCGTGATACTCTCTTCCTTGCCATCTGCCTTCTTGAGGGTTACTTTGTTGTCCTGTATCTTTGTTATCTCACCCTTTACAGTTACATATTTCTTGCCCACCGGTGACATCGCCTTTGATACATCTGTCCATACATTGGTCTTTATTGCCCATCCGAGTGGATCTGCGCCAGTGAAGGCAAAGAGGGAAACAACAAATATGGCAATGGCGAGCCAGAATGCCAGCCAGTCTTCGCTTATGCCCTTCTTTTCTACAGCACACGTTTGAGGACTGTCACACAGACCTTCTGCCAGTTTGTCCTCATCAAAATGTTTTTCTGCCATATAATAACCTCCTCTCGTAAAATTCTTTAAACTGTGTCCCCTCAGATTAAAAACCTTTGGTCATCACCCCCTCGACCTAAAGTCTTAAAAGATAGAAGTTCTTGTGCAATAGAAATGCCATGATAGTGGTGGGAGAAAAAATTTTATAAAACAAAGACTTATAGTTAAGGTGGGCGTATTGGTATGTTCCCGTACGGGAACATTATCGCTGTGTGTTCCTTATTGAGGACATATCTATGTTATATTCCTTGAGCTTCTTCCAGAGGACCTTTCTGCTAATTCCGAGCTTTTTTGCAGCCTCTATTTTTTTGCCGCCGCTTTCTCTGAGTGCATTGGTTATAATCTGCTTTTCCATGGACATTATGCTTTTCTGGAGGGATAGGTTATCGGCAGGAAGCAAATTTTCTGCCTTTGGAACTAAAAATTCATCAGGGAGGTTCTTCAGGTCTATCAATCCATTTTTTGAGAGCAAAACCGCCCGCTCTATAGCATGCTTCAGCTCACGCACATTCCCTGGATAGTTGTAAGACATTAAGGCTTCATAGGCAGACGGAGAGACCTTTAGTTCTGGCTTTGAGTATTTTTCTCCAAAGTATTTCAGGAAATGCTCTATTAGATATGGTATATCCTCCCTCCTTTTCCTCAATGGTGGAATCAGTATGGGTACAACATTTATCCTGTAAAAGAGGTCCTCCCTGAATGTCCCCGATGCTATGCAATCTTTCAGGTTTTTGCTCGTTGCATAAATCCCTCTGACATTAACCTTAATTTGATCGTTTCCTCCGAGTCTCGTAATGGTCTGGTCTTCAATAACCCGAAGGAGTTTTGCCTGAAGTCCGAGAGGCATATCACCTATTTCGTCAAAGAATATGCTGCCGCCATCTGTGATTTCGAATTTTCCCTTCCTTGTCTCTGTTGCCCCTGTGAATGCACCTTTTTCGTGTCCGAAAAGCTCGGATTCAAAGAGATTCTCAGGTATGGCTGCGCAGTTTATCTTTGTGCAGGGCTTGTTTTTCCTGAGACTGAGGTTATGGATTGCATTTGCCACGAGCTCTTTTCCGGTTCCACTCTCACCCTGAATCAATATTGGGACATCGGTTCTGGCAACTGATGCAATTCGATCAAAGACATCCTTCATTGCAGGGCTTACACCTATGATATTCTCAAGGCTTGTCATCTCACCAACAGATTCTTTCAGGCGGCTCAGTTCTGCCTCAAGGTTTCGGAATTTCATAAACCTCTCGATAGTTATGAGCAACTCTTCATTGGAAAAGGGCTTGGCAATATAGTCAAAGGCTCCGTCTTTAATTGCCTGCACAGCTGTTTTGACATCTGCGTATGCGGTTATTATTATCACTCCTGTTTCAGGGAGTATCCTTTTTGCGTGATTAAGGATTGCAAGGCCATCGTATTCTGGTAATCTCATGTCTGTTATTATGAGGTCAAAGTAGTCCCTTTCAATTGCTGATATGCCCGATGCACCATCTTCGCACACCTTTACACTATATCCTGAAGACGAAAGAAAATGGCTCATCCCCAGCCTCATGGTGGGTTCATCTTCGACTATAAGTATCCTGCCTTTCATCTTGATATATCTGTTACCGGCAGTATCACTGTAAATTTGGTTCCGTTTGGGCCTGTTTCTACCAATATTTCGCCTTTATGCTGTTCTACAATTGATTTGCTAACAGAAAGCCCGAGGCCGGTCCCCTGTCCTACAGCCTTTGTTGTAAAGAATGGATCGAAAATATAAGGCAAGATATCATCAGGTATGCCATCTCCTGAATCTGTGAAGGAGACCTTGCAGTAACCATTGTCAAATGACGATTCTATTGATAATAAACCACTGGTTCCATTGATTGCATGGATTGCATTGATCACAATATTTAAAAATACCTGTTCCATTTTATTCGGGTCAACCATTACTTCAGGCATGTCAGGAGAGAGGTTTTTTGTTACTTTTATATTCTTTCGGGATATGAGATAATCTGTAAGTTGCAGCACATTTTCTATTAAATCATTTATAGACACAGGAGAGACGACCAGAGAAGACCTCTTGGAAAAATCCAGCAGTTGTTTGACTATCACCTGAATCCTTTCGAGTCCTGAATTTATTATATCTATATGTGATTTTCTCGTCTCATCATCCATCTGCATGCTTACCAGATTATTAAAGCAAAGCCTTATTCCACCGAGTGGATTATTGATTTCGTGTGCTATACCTGCTGAGAGTTGACCAACAGCAGCTAATTTTTCAGCTATTCTCATCTGTTCTTCCATTTGTTTTTTATCAGTTATATCCCTGACATAGTGAACAGCCTTAAGGACATTACCATTGTCATCAAATATTGGATAGAGATGGATATAATAGTGTTGTCCATCTTCACCTTCCCAATACTCTGAAATAGCACGTCTTTCCCTTTTTGCCTTCGCTAAAAAACATACCGGACACATTGTGTCTGCATCGCAGGTTTCGGGTTGACATTTTTTTGTGAACACAGCACTTTTGCCTTTTGCCATCCATTCCCTGTATGCATGATTTGTTATTTCCAGTGTGCAATCAGGGTTCACGAGGGCAAGAGGGTCACTGATGCCCTCGAAAATAGAGCGCAGTGTTTCAGCATTCTTTCTCAAATCCTCCTGTGCATTGTAAAGATGTCGGGCCATCTGATTGAAGGACTCTGTTAATTCTCCGATCTCATCATATGTAGTAATGGCAAGGTCCTGATTCAGTGGTTCTGTACCACTGGCAATGCCCTTAAATACAGTGCTTAATCTACTTAACGGCTTGCTTACGAGGCTATAGAAGGCACCTTGTAGCGATATAAAAAGGAAGAGAAGGGTTATAAATCCAAATACAAATGTGGATATGGCAATTCCCTTAATTTGTCCGAGTGTGACATTAAGGGGAATGGTTACAGATTCGACTCCTACAATGTCTCCTTCCTTCCATCCAAAACCTCCATTCGTTCCATACTTTTTAACAAGACCCCTTGGTGCCTTTGAAGGGTCTCCGTGGCAGGCAAGACAACCACTTTCTGCCACTATTGCCCTTACTCTCATAATAAACTCTTTATCTCTTATTTTAATTATTCCATTCCATGATTTCTGTTCTTTGTTTTTCTGAAAAAATGCAATCATATTTTCATGAAGTGCATCAGCTTTGTCCTTAGGATTGAGGGGGTTATTAGAAACCCTTTTGTATATATAATCTTTTAATTCAGTATTGAATCTCTTCATCACCTCATTGGTTACATGTGTTGTTGACATTGCCTCAACAATGAATTCATCATCTGTAGCAGGAAAGACTTGAAACATCCTGGGCCGAAGTGTATTTTTTATATACTCTCCAACAGCATTTATCTGGGTCATGATAATCAGGGTCTTCTCGCTTGCATCTTCTATTACCTTGTTTTTCAGGTGAAGATACAGAAGAACAGAAAATATTACGCAGAATACAAGCAGGATAAGCCCGACAGAAAGGGTAAACTTTGTGCTAAGCTTAAGGTTTTTTAGCTTCATATAAAAAATTAAGGCATAAGTCAGGCACAGAAGTTAGATTTGACTCTAACACTCATGATAAGCTAATCCCCTTTTGAACCTTATGGCTTCTGTTTCGTATAGCACTCGATTAGCGACCATATTAGAGGATTTCATTATCAGGCTCGACAAGTGGATTGCCTTTGAAGCTTTCCAAATCAATCATCAATCCTTCGATTAGTATCATCAACCTTCATCTCAAGCCTTATGAGTCTATCTCTATCATCCTGAGTAAATGAAATCTCTTTTGCATAAGAATCCCGGAACCTTTCATTCCTTCTCCTTTTTTAAAATTCTACTTCTTTACAGCCCCTCTGTCAAGACTTTGTATTAGGCAAGAGGCGATAGGCTATAGGCGATAGATATTATCCTATAGCCTGAGGACAGAGGCTGTCCACCTGAGGCTGGCACCCATACCCTGAAACCTCCTCGCAAAATTTAAAGACGCCTCGACCCGAGGGGGAGCTGAGATTAAGATGGCGGGATTTCACGCCATCTTTCTTTAATGGCTGCTATAAATATAAATCCTGCTGTCAGGAGTATAGCCGCTGCACCGGCAAATGAGGGTCCGAATCCGGAATGAGAGGCGATTATTCCTGACAGGAGAGGTCCTGTTGTATGTCCTATATCCATTATCGAACCCAATATCCCCATTGCAGAGCCATGAGTTTCTTTCTTGCTTAAGTCTGCGATGAATGCTGATGTGGCAGATGTTACGATTGAGAGGCTTAATCCGAATAATATGCTCAATAAAAGGAGAGGAAAAAATGACCTGAACAATGAAAAGCTCCCTATACATGTTGCACCTATGATTGCACCCCAGAATATCTGGGGCTGTCTTCCGTGCCTGTCTGAAAACCTTCCCATCACAGGTTTTGTAATGGCAAGTGTAATTACCTGTGATGACAGGAATATGCCGATTTCATAGGCGCTTAGACCTATTTTCAAAGAATAGATCGGAAGGAATGTCTCAAATGTCCCATATGCGAAGAGTATTGATGCCTCAACACCAGCAGTAATAAGGATAAGCCTGTTTGATAGCAAAGACTTAAAAGATGCGAATGTCTCTTTCCAGTCCTGTTTTTCGATTTTTTTATCAGGGTTGGTGGCGAGGTAACTTGCGGATGGCAATTTAAATGTGAGTATGAGGGCAAGTATGCCTGCTGCGCCGCATACAAGATACACGATCTTATAGCTAAGGCCGGGATTAAAGACCGTTGCTCCTATGATGCCTCCGCCTGCAATTGGAGCCATAAACCTCCCAACGAGTGTTGAAGTGGAAAACCAGCCCATTTTTTCTCCCCTTTCGTGATGAAAGAGGTCAGCAACGAGCGCCATTGCAACAGGGATGAATATTGCAGTAGCAAAGCCGTGATAAAACCTCACGATGGCAAGCTGCCATATTTTATTTACGAACAGATACAAAAAGGGTGCTGTCGAAAATACGATTAGCGAAAAGATGAGCATTTTTCTCCTACCGAGCCTGTCAGACAATATGCCAGCTGGTATGCTCGCTAATATCCCCGTGAATGCTGACACCGAAGCAACAAATCCAATCCCTGAAGGATCTGCCCCGAGGTGAGAAGCGAAAAGCGGAAGCACAGGGCTTTTAGATATTGTAGAGCTGAATATGGCAAAGAGCCCTGTGGTGCAAAGCAATATGAATGGGCTAATTTTCACTTTTTCATGAGACCCTGAATCTCTCTGTGATAGCCGAGATATCGGTTCAGCGTCTTCTCATTCTTACCATATTTTGGATATGTCCGCAATATCTCTTCAAATCTTGTTTCCGCCTCTGATTCATCTTTAATCTCAACAATCCCGTCAGTGATTATGTCAATGAGCCTGTCTGCATAAATCACTATCCGTTCCTCGAGTTTTTTCAGGGTATAATCTTTTATTGGCAGCCCGAGTTCCCTTGCCTCTTCCTCTGTAAGACCGCCTCGAATATGCTTTTCCATTATAGCCGTAATCTCCTCAGGTAGCCCGAGTGCCTTTCCTAATTCAGCACCAATCTTTCCATGCTCTATTTCGTGTGTTTTTGCCTTTCCGAGATCGTGAAACAAAGCCCCCCTGCCGACAAGTTCCATGTCAAGATTCGCGCCTGTTCTTTCAGCAATCTCTACTGCCTTTTCAGCTACATTGACACAGTGCTTTATGTCGTCTTCGGAAACACCTGTTTTTCTCATTAATTCGATGTCCGAATCCTGAATTTTGTAAACCATGCTATCCTCCATGCAAAATCACTTTACCCCGAAATACGCAAGCGTATCCGCAACAGCCTTCTGGATGTCGTGCTGAATGTGCTCGAACTTTGTCTTTACATCGTCATGAATGTGCTGAATGTACTCCTGAAGCCCTTCCTTGCCATACCTTTCTTCGATCATTCTTCCATACTCATAAATCTTCGTGATATCGTGTCTCTCTGCCTTTTTCTCAGGGTCATTGTCGAGCCATTCATGAAGCTCGCGGTATTCGTTTCCTGTCCTCTCGCTGCTTGTCTTTAAATGTTTTGCTACTGGTGGCATTTCTTTTTCCTCCTTTTTTGTAACATTTGATTATAATGTAACATGTGTTACAAAGAAAGTCAAGAAAAAAATATCGTCTGACTACGCCTTTGATTCATAGAGCATTTCGAATATGCCCATTCCCCTTTCGAGGGCATCCGAATCGCTCTTTGAAGTCTTTCTTATCCCGGCAAGTATCTCCTCTATGCCTTTTGCCTCGGACGTTTTGAATTTGTCGTCTTTAATATCGAGCTCGTGGACTATTGCAGCTATTTTTTTAATCCTCCTGTCTGTCAGATTAAATGATTTGATGAGAACTTCAAATGTGCACATGTCGCCGATATGCGTGAATTCCCCGCCCATGACATCGAAGGCAACCTTGTTTTTGGAGAGATGTTTTATGTCCTTTTCGTCGATGAACTCAAACGATGCTGCCGGGTCTATAAACTTTCTGATAAGCCATGCCGATGCCATTCTATCCACAAAGGGCCTCTTCCTTGTGACCCATGTTTTCCCCTGATAATCATTTATATGCCTTGGAACTATTGCAGGGATCCGGATGTCTGTATAAACACTCTCAATGCCTTTAAGTTCTGCCTGCAACGTTTCCATGCGTTTTTTAAGCACAGCCCCTGCCTTTGACGAAAAGAAGTCTATCCTCCTTATGGACTCAAACTCTTTCAATAGTTTGTAGAGCTGTTCTGATAGTTTCTTGTTGCCGTGGATGCTGCTTCCTTTCTTTATGCTCTGTATTTTTCTCTCAAGCCCTTCAAGCCCCTTCTCGATATCCTGATAGTCACGTTCTCTTTGTTTGTTGAAGAGGTCGATGATTTCCCTGTTTTGCATTGTCTCGATCTTTTCCACCTGCACAAAGGCGGCTTCGCCGCCCATTCCGATGGCCTCAGACACAAGCCATTGGCAAAACTCATAATGTTCCTCGCTATGCGGGAGTATGTAGGCAGCGCCTTTGAACTGCAGCGCACCGGCCTGTGTGAGTCTCCTCCATATCTTCATCCTGTTGCTCACAGGCTTTGAGGGCACGCTGTAGAAAAACAACAGCCAGCTTATTTCAGCCTGTTTAGTTTGTAACATTTAATATTAATGTAACAGACGTTATATAAATGTCAAATCCCTTACGAGATTCTATCAAATTTGAAGACGACCCATTTCACTCTCAAGGCAAGATTTCTTATCGAATCATCCCCAAAAAGCTCATCTTAGTAAATGAACATTCCCTATCTTTACATTTTTAAGCCCTTCCTCATGAGCAACCCTGAAACATCTTTCTGCCAGGACCTTCTGCGTGAACGGCAGGTCTGACATATAGAAATGTGGATAGAATGCAAGCAGGCTATAAGGGATATCAGGATTTATTGATGAAATGAATCTCGCTATGCTCCTTACCTCATCTTCGTCAATATATCCAGGTACAAGAAGGGTGCTTGCAATAAGGAGTGGAGGGGCTGTTCTGAGGTTAATCTTCTCTCCTGCTCTTGAGAAGTTTTCTAAGGTCCTTTTATTTGTGATTCCTGTTAATGCCTTGTGAAGATTCTGATCCCATGCCTTTAAATCAAACTTTATACATCCCCCAGAAATAAGTGAAAGCCTTATCATCTCATCGAGCAATCCCTTATGCATAGAGCCATTTGTCTCCCAGCATATCCTGAGGATTCTATCCCTATTTTCTTCAAGTGAGAGTTTTGATGCCTTAATGGCAAATGGAAGCTGTGGCGTTGGGTCGCCTCCGAAATAACAGATGCAGGATGTCTTTTTATCCACATCCGAAACAAGTTCCTGCACAGGGATTAAATAGGGCTTATAGGTTTCATATCTGAAGTGCCAGTTCTGACAGAAAAGGCAGTTGAATGAACAGGCATGAAAGAATACAGCAAGATTTTTATATCCGTATTCAGGTCCTTTTGTATAGGCATATCTTGGGTAGCCTGCGCCTGTTCCCCCAGGGCATATCCAGTCGCCAACACAATTTGTCGGCAAAGGGTCATGATACCATGAGAGATTTCCCTTTTCGGGGGTAACACCAATTAGCTTGCCTCCTTCATTTTTTCTTAGTCCGCAGTAACCCACCCCATTTTCAGGGATTCTGCACTCATTCACACAGATATTGCATGGAATGCCATTGGGGTCTTCTGGAGGACTTTCAGGCAAACCAAAGGCAGCCCTGCTTCTTTTGTGGGCAAGCATCGCAAACGGCAGGGAATCATCAGGCCTTTCCCTTATGCATTTAAGGCACACACCTATTTCTTTTGAGATAAACTCCGATATAGCATTGCATAAGTTGCACCGTGCCATTAGCTTACCCTTGATGTAACTATATCATGGAATGCACAGGCGGTCAAACTAAGATTTGTTCAACAGGCCTTACGATATCTTAATCTGATTTCACACGATGTCTTCTGATATTAGATTCGAACTTTGTGATATTTTTTGATGATTTGAATATATAATTATTGTATGGCTGAGTTAAGGATTGGTTGTAGTGGTTTTAATTATTATGACTGGAAGGGTAACTTTTATCCTGAAGACCTTCCTCAAAACAAATGGCTTGACTACTATTCAAAAAGATTTGACACTGTAGAGCTTAATGTAACATTTTACAGGCTTCCTCTGTTAAAGACATTTGACAGGTGGTATAATGAGACCCCTTCTAACTTTTTATTTTCTTTGAAGGGAAGCAGACTGATAACCCACATTAAGAGGCTTTTAGAACCTGAAGAGTCTCTTGATATGTTTTTTAAGAGGGCATCTGCATTAAAGGAGAAGATAGCCATTGTGCTCTGGCAGTTTTCGCCTGGATTTAAGATAGACCTCCAGAGGTTGAAAGACTTTTTAGAGTTGCTAAAGGCATATAATGTCAGGAATACCTTTGAGTTCAGAAACGAAAGCTGGATTACAAAAGAGGTAATTGATGTTTGTAAGAGATATAATGCAAGCCTATGTATGGCTGACTGGCCTGTTTTTATAGATGAACTGCCGATCACATCTGACTTTGTTTATATCAGAAGACATGGTGCAGGAGGAAGCTATGCAACATGCTATTCAAAAGAAGAGCTTAAAAAAGATGCAAAGAGGATAAGGAATTACTTAAGAAATGGAAAGGATGTATTTGTTTATTTCAACAATGATTATCACGGATATGCACCACGAAATGCCTTAGAATTAAAGGAGATTGTATAAATGCCACCAGTAATACTTGTCACAAATGATGATGGAGTTCATTCACCAGGAATAATAGCCCTCTATAAGGCGATGAAGGAATTGGGCGATGCATATATAATCGCACCGGATAGAGAGAGGAGTGCTGTGGGTCATGCCCTGACCCTCCACAGGCCATTAAAGGTAGAGGAAATCAGGGAAAATGTATTCAGTGTAAATGGTACTCCAACTGACTGCGTTGCACTTGGTATTCATAAGATACTGCCTAAAAAGCCAGATATAGTTGCATCCGGCATTAACAGGGGTGCTAATTTAGGAGACGATGTCACATATTCTGGCACGGTATCTGCCGCAATGGAGGGCACAATACTTGGTGTGCCCTCTTTTGCTATTTCTCTTGTTGGACAACAACCCTTTCACTACGAGGCTGCCAGCTTCTTTGCTATTAGGACAGCTAAATACATACTCGAAAAATCCCTTCCATATGATACCCTTCTGAATGTAAATGTCCCGAATGTCCATAGGGATAATATTAAAGGCATAAAGTTTACAAGGCAGGGCAAAAGGGTTTATGACAATGCTATTCAGGAGATATATTCCCCGTGGGGGGATAAGCATTACTGGATAGGAGGGGGAATGCCCTACTGGGAACATGGAGAAGATATGGACATACAGGCGGTTCTTGATGGATATGTCTCCATATCTCCAATACATCTTGACCTGACTAACTATGAAGCCCTCAACTATTTAAAAAAGACATGGAGGACTGATTGATGGATATGTATGATGTAATCATAGTTGGTGCCGGACCCGCAGGGATATTTGCTACCCTCGAAATTTTGGAAAAGACACCTGGATTAAAGGTTCTTATTGTAGAGAAGGGGAAAGATATAGAAAAAAGGCGATGCCCTATGGATATTAGTGGTACTCCATGCATGTTATGCCCTGAGTGTGACATAGTTAGCGGCTGGGGAGGGGCTGGGGCATTTAGCGATGGAAAGCTGAATCTTTCTCCAGAGATAGGCGGCTTTCTTTCGAGATATGTAGACATGGAAACCTTACAGGCATTAATCGGTTATGTGGACAGTATATATGCCAGGTTCGGGGCACCAGAAAGGCTTTATGGAGGAGATGAAGATGAAATTTCTCGAATAAAAGACCTTGCCGCAAAGAATGACCTCACCTTTGTACCATCCAGGATAAGGCATATAGGAACAGACAGGTGCAGGGAGCTTTTAAAGAAAATGAGGGAGTATGTTAATGGAAAGGTATCATTGATGTTTGAGACCGATGTAAAACAAATCATTACCGAAAAGAAAAGGGCTGTTGGTATCAGACTTAAAAGCGGTAAGGAGATTTATTCTGAATATGTTATACTCGCCCCTGGAAGGGCATCTGCAAAGTGGCTTGAGACAGAATCCAGAAGGTTAAGACTTACGCTATTAAAAAATCCGGTGGATATAGGGGTGAGGGTCGAGGTGCCTGCACCCGTGCTCGAACCACTTACTTCTATCACATATGAGCCAAAGCTTATCTATTACTCAAAGAGATTTGACGATAAGGTAAGGACATTCTGTGTAAATCCTTATGGTGAGGTTGTAAATGAACAGTTCAAGGGGATAAAGACCGTAAATGGCCATAGTTATGCTGACAGAAAGACAAAAAATACTAATTTTGCAATCCTTGTAAGCACATTTTTTACAGAGCCATTTGACGAGCCGATCTCTTATGGCACATATATAGCCCAACTCGCAAATTTTCTGGGTGGCGGGGTTATTGTTCAGAGGCTCGGAGATTTGCTTAGAGGCAGGAGGTCGACCCATGAGAGGATATCAAAGGGCATTGTAGAGCCAACCCTGAAAGATGCAACCCCCGGGGATTTGAGTTTTGTGCTTCCATACAGGCATCTCTCTGATATTATAGAAATGCTGGAGGCTATGGATAAGATAGCCCCTGGCGTTAATTCAAGACATACACTTCTGTACGGTGTTGAGGTAAAGTTTTATTCCATGCAGATAAGGCTTACAGACTGCCTCGAAACAGAAATAAAGAATCTGTTTGCAATAGGAGACGGAGCAGGGGTCAGCAGGGGTTTGATTCAGGCATCTGCATCAGGAGTGATAGCAGCAAGAGAGATTTTGAAGAGAAGGGGTTTTTAATGGAAGACCTTAAGAGGCTCAGGGAATTAATGGTCGAAAACCAGCTCATACTCAGGGGGATAAGGGATGAGAGGGTGCTTTCTGCAATGAGAAAGGTCCCTCGACACCTGTTTGTGCCAGAACACATCAGGCATAATGCATATGATGACATGGCGCTTCCAATAGGTGATGGTCAGACAATATCTCAACCCTTTATGGTCGCCTTGATGACAGAACTCCTTGAGCCAAACAGTAATGACAAGGTTCTTGAGATCGGTACCGGCTCTGGCTATCAGGCGGCAGTGCTGGCAGAGATTGTCAGGGAGGTCTTCACCATAGAAAGGGTAGGTACCCTTGCTGAGAGGGCTAAGGCATTGCTGGCTGAATTGGGATACAGTAACATCCATGTCGTTGTTGGGGATGGCACAAGGGGTATTGAATCAGAGGCACCCTTTGATAAGATCATTATTACTGCCGCCTCTCCTGATGTGCCAGAGCCCTTGATAAAACAGCTAAGCGAAGATGGTATCCTCGTTGCACCTGTAGGGGACAGGTTTTCCCAGATTTTGATTAAAGGGAAAAAGAAGAAGGGGGTTTTTTCTAAGGAGTTCAGTGTGCCTTGTGTCTTTGTTCCCCTTATTGGGGAGTACGGCTGGAAGGAATAAATGTTCCACGTGGAACACTGCCTTAATATTTTTCTGTTTTCTTGTGTTTTAGTCTTGACCTCTTGCCTCTTTTTGCCTTTTGCTTCTTGGTTTTTGATTTTTTTATCTCCTTTTCTGTATTGATTCCTAAGATACCTTCGATCTTTTCCACAAGCCCTCTCCTTGCAAGAAATCTATTGACCGATTGGCTTCTGTCTTTCATGCACTTTATTTCTATGCCCGTGGGTATATGCCTGAGGTAAACGCAGGTAGATGTTTTATTGACATGCTGTCCACCCTTTCCTGATGACCTGACAAACCTCTCCTCAATATCTTTTTCGTAAATATTGAGTGATTCCATCTTTTCTTTAAGCCATTTATTTTTTTCTTCGCTTACTGCAAATTTCTTCATGGCGATTTGAAAATATTTTTTTATTATATCTTAGTATAATTCAAAAAGTATGGAGTTGTATCATGGCTGTCATGAAATAGCAAATGCATGGATTGATTTCTCTTTCGAAAGGTTATGTATGAATTATACACGAGAGGAGAGGATAAAGGTTATAAAAACTTAAATTTTATTTTTTTCTATTAAGCATTTTTCAATAATTTTGATTATGGCTGAGGGTCTATATGGCTTCTGAATAAATGCATCAGGTGCTGGCTCTATGCCCGTGAGGGCTGTTTCCTTATCATAGCCAGTGGACACGATTATCCTTATATCCTTTGATATCTTTCTCAATTCAGATATGAGCCTTCTGCCATCCATGCCCGGCATCTCGATGTCTATGATTGAGAGACCAATATTATCCTTCATATCCCTGAATATCTCGAGTGCCTTAAGTCCATCCTCTGCAGTATAGACATTATAACCCGCTGATGTGAGGGCATCTTTGAGGAGACCCAATATTATCTCTTCGTCATCGACGACAAGGATACCAATGGGAGTAACGGAATCCTTTTTCTGGGTCGCTGTCTGAGACGCCCTCGGTAGATGGATAGTAAATGTCGTTCCCCTTCCCTCTTCGCTTTCGAGGGATATGCAGCCATTATGGCTCTTAACAATTCCTGCAACTGCCGAAAGCCCCAATCCCCTTCCCATAAATCTTGTGCTGAAGAATGGTTCAAAGACCCTTTTATGGAGCTCCTTCGGGATACCCATGCCTGTGTCTGTTACCTTGACCTCGACATATTCGCCTTCCTTCAGATACATTTCAAGGGGATAGCATGACATTGGTTCCCTTACCTCGATATTCGATGTCTTTATATACAATGTTCCTTCATTCTCGTCTCCTATAGCCTCAAAGGCATTCAGAATAAGATTGACCATCAGTTGTTCCATCTGTCTGCCATCAGCAAGGACAGGCCAGAGTTTGTCATCGAGGTCCAATTTAACAATGATATTAAGGAATTGTCCCTTATGGGTCATCTTCAGGGCATTTTTGATTGAATCATTGAGGTTTACTATAGAGGGCTGGTATGCACCCTGTCCTGTAAATGCAAGCATCTTACTTACAAGGTCTGCCATCTTTTCAGAGGTGTTTATGATGGTTTCGAGGTAAGGGGTCTCTTCATCTTTTAGTCTCATTCTTAATATCTCGGCATTGCCCATAATAGCCATGAGCATATTGTTGAAGTCGTGGGCAATGCCACCTGTCAGTGTCATAAGGGATTGTTCCTTTTCCTCCTGATGGAGCCTCTGCATCAGTCTTCTATGCTCCTCTTCGAGCCTTACCCTCTCTGTTATATCCCTCGATGCCTTAATAACAAAGACAACATCACCATTTTCATTCAGGACAGGAGATGCCTCTATCTCCATAATCCTCTCACCATCAGGATAAATATGTTTATGTACTGTCCTTATCTTTTCCTTTTTTTCAATGACCTCTTTTAAAGGACAAAGATGTTCACTTCCATCACATGGCACCTCTCTTCCATGAGAGATCCTGTAACAGAATGTGTCCTTTTCAATGGATGCCCTCAATGGCTCATTTGCCATCTCAACACTGTAATCAGTCCTTATTACCATGATGTGGTCAGATATGTTGTCAAGGATGGACTGAAGGAATCTCCTCTGTGCCTCCCTGAATTCCTCCCTCTGAACCTGCTCTGTTATATCAATGATGGTTCCGACTATTGCAGGCCTGCTGTCTATGTCTGTTACACTACCCATGGCCTCTACATCTATTAAAGAGCCATCTTTTTTCTTTCCCTTAAATCTATAATTAATAGTCTCTATCTCTCCTTCA
>FWPV01002710.1_pt1 | contig 42447 bp, 28 predicted proteins | sample 2228371 | NCBI WGS metagenome assembly FWPV01 (sample SAMEA103939776, study PRJEB20133) | metagenome
GCACAACATGAAAAACTTTTATTCTCAGGAGAAACCTCTTTCAATTTTAAAGCTAAATTTCAACAGAATTACTTGACAATGTCTTTAGAAAACCTGCGTATTTTTTTATTGCATTATTGATAAAAATTATTTACATTTAAAAGCTTTATTTATAATTCATGATTTGTCGACCGTACCTCAAGGCGTGAATGAGTTAAGGTCGGTCAAGTTTCAATGACGAAGGTGTAGCTCAGTCGGTAGAGCAGCGGCCTTTTAAGCCGTTGGTCGTGGGTTCGATTCCCGCCACCTTCACCACTCAACCCCGTCATGCGGGGTTTTGTTTTTTAATCTTGAAAACAACTTACCGATGACACCTATGAAACCTCCTTACTTGCACATAATCCTTTTCATTGCAGTTATTTCTTCATCGGTTCGGTCGCTCGCCTATACGAACGTCTCCGCCGCTCAAGTACATACTCGCTTGGTTCGCGGGGATACCCTCATCCTGCTGGACGTGCGCGAGAGTTATGAATACCGCGCCGGACACATAGCCGAACCAGCCGGACAAGCGCCGCTGACACCGGTACATATGCCGTATAACAGCAGAGTTCTTGCAGCTCAATATGGCCGTTTACCCCAGGACATCGATGTGATCGTCTACTGCGCATCTGGAGGGCGAAGCGCGGCAGCAGCTAACTTTTTGGACTCTAAAGGATACACGCGCGTTTTTAACATGACTGGAGGATTTTCCTCATGGCCTTATGAAACCAGAACCGGCGGCTACGGCGATCATTCCGGCAAATGGATCAACGGAAAATCGATACAAGATACTATTACCGTTTATGCTGCCGATGGCCAAAACAGCTCGCTCGTTTTTCCCCCGAGACCTTTATCGCTGCCGGATTCTTTCTACGTCGAATTGCATAGAGTCGAACCGCAGTGGCAGAGGCCGCCGAATCTCCCTGCTGTCGGAAAAGATGCCCTGTACCAAATCACCGTACTCGATCCGTTCGGCCTTGCTATATTCGCGGGCGATTCATTGAACCTAACAAATGAAGTGGCGATCACCTTAGGTCCCGACTCTGGAGGGGAAGATCCCGCTTTCGTCACGGAATTGGCTGTATGGCAACCCGCTTTGGGATGGCAATCCCTGCCCCACGATTTTCAGCATGGCATTTTCCATCGCCGTGAATCCATTTTGAGAAGATGGTACTTCGTCGGTTACGCTGTAGCCAATGGCGTTGCAGGATTGAACAGCCCGAACGTGGAGGATTTTCGTCTCTATCCCAATCCCTTCCATTCGGTTTTGAAAATGGATTTATCGCCTGGTGCGACGGTGATGATTTTTGACATCAACGGCAGGTTGGTGGAGAGACTGCAGGAGCCGTTTTGGCAACCGCAGGCATCGGTGGCAGCGGGTGTTTATTTTGTGTGGATGCAGCATCAAGGCAGATCGCAGTTACAGCGGGTGTTGTATTTGAGGTGAGAAATCGCGCCTTTCCCCTTGTTACTGAGGTTGGTTTCGTTCACCCCGGTGGTGTTGTATTTAAAGTGAGAGAATTCGACTTTCCGATTACCATTGCGAAAAAACATACTAGGTGATACCTCTTTCGCCTCATCCCCCCACCATCTTGGAAACCGTTACCAACTGATAGCCGCGGTGACGGATGCTGTCGATCAGCGCCGGCACGATGGCATGCGCGGGGTCGTTTTTTCGCTGGCTATCTAAATGCATGAGGATGATGCCGCCGTTGGCGCGCTCGGGTCTATTGGCGCCAAAGTGGAGGATCTTCTGCATGATTTGCTGCGAAGGTTTATAGAGCTTATGATCTGGATCTGCCACCCAGTCAAAGGTGTCCAGCGTCTCGCCGCGGCCAAGCGTCCAACCCACATGGGTATAGCCCAATTCAGCGGCCCAGCTGCGAATCTGCGCGTTGTGTTCGCCATAGGGCGCGCGCCACAGTTTCGCCATCTCTTGACCAGTCACCTCTTTAAATAGAGCAGCTGTTTTGTTGAGTTCCTCATGGATTTTTTCGCGAGTGATTTTGGGCAGGGTGTCGTGACGGCCATTTTTCTCAAAAGTCGTGAGGTGCGGATGCGACCAGGTGTGATTGCCAACTTCGTGGCCCTCGGCGACGATGCGCCTGACGACATCGGGGAACTTGCGGATAAAATGTCCGGTGAGGAAGAAAGTGCAGCGGACGTTTTTCTCTCGCAGGTAATCGAGGATGGTGGCTGCGGCGCCATCACCAGAACCGCCATCGAATGTGAGCGCCATGACCCGCTCGTTGACATTACCACGACTGAAATCGATGGCCGGTAGCGGGGGGCGGAGCTCAATCGTTTCGGGCGCAGTGCCCCCCTCTTCACTGATGGCTTTTTCTGGTTTGATCAAGGGAGGCGGCTCTATCTTCGGCTCCGGCACCTTGATGAACACTGTGTCGTGTTTGACCGTCAGCGGCGCAGTCATGGTTTCACGCAAATCCCGCATCTCCTGGCGCAGGTCACGAAATTGCTGATAGATGAAAATGAAAAACAAAACATAGGCAACATGTAAAAGCCAGGGGAAAAATCGCAGGTTCGCGGTTCTTTTCGTCGGTTGGCGGCCTCGCCGCTTCGGCTCTTTTTTTATCCACAGGCGAGCCTCTTGCAATAGCGCCAAAAGCAAGCAGGAAGTGCTGCAAAACACGGTGGAGAAAAAAGGCCGCTGGCACTCCGTGCAAATATAGCCTTTGCAGTAATAACATTTTTTATTGGTTTTTCGCTCGGAGTGATATTTACAGAAATGATCCATATTCGTTTGTGATTTTTTTATTTGCTTCAATCGGAATGTTCCTACTGAACGTCAATCACACGGCGTTGGCGGATCTTTGACCTTTCACGTAATCTTTGATTTATAGCCACAATGGCCATGGATTTCTCTGCTTTTTCTGCTCGTGGTTCTGAAAGGCCTAAAGCCAGCGGAAGTCCGCGACCCGGTAAACCATTCGATAGACTGGTTCTTCAGCTCGTGGTTCCTAAAGGCTTAAAGCCTGAGAACCCTATAAAGAACTTTACCAGGAGAAACCACGGGGCCAGTTTAGAGTGATTGTAAAAGAGAATGAGAAACAAACATGCATTGTTATCATGCCATTTCATTAATGTCATAAAGATACAATTTTGCCGTACAAATGCAAGAAAAAAGAATTGTAGATAAAGTGAGAATTTAGTAATTTAAAGTGTCTGATTATTTTCCGGTTTATCCGTGATTTGGCCATGATGAGCCATTGACAGTTTAAATAGCGAGGTGTGCGATGTCACAGCAAATTCGTGAAGCCGCCTGGGCGGGGCAGTTTTACCCCGGCCGTCCGCAGAAACTGCGTGAGATGATCGAAGCCTTTATCAACCAGGCACCGACGGCCTCTCTGCCGGGTGAGCCGTTAGGCCTGATCGTGCCCCATGCTGGATATGTCTATTCGGGACAGACCGCAGCGACCGGTTATAAACAACTTCAAGGGAAAAAGATCGACACGGTGGTTGTGATTTCGCCCAGTCATGCTGAATTCATTGATGGCGTTTCTGTTTATCATGGGGATGCCTATGAGACTCCTTTAGGCACCATTCCCGTGGATAAAGAACTATCTGAACAGTTGACAAAACATTCGCCTTTATTGCATCTTTCCGACGCCGGCCATAAAACCAGAGGGGGACGCGCTGAGCATGCGCTGGAAGTGCAGCTTCCTTTTTTGCAAGTGGTTCTGGCGGAAGGGTTTAAACTGGTGGCTGCAGTTTTTCATGACTATCGGCCGATGGTTTGTAAGGCTTTGGGGGAAGCGTTGGCAAAAGTCCATCGGCGCGGCATGCTGATCATCGCCAGTACCGACCTGTATCATGGCTATTCCTATGAGGAATGCCGGCGTTCCGATGCTCGCACCATTGCGGCTATGCTGGCAGGGAATGCCGAATCGTTCTGCACGGGAGCGGAACGTGGTGAATATCAGGCATGTGGCGCCGGGCCAGTGGCCGCGCTGCTCTTTGCCGCCTCCACCCTGGGCGCCGATCATATCCAGCTCTTGGCACAGACCAACTCCGCTGATGTGATCGGCCAAAGAGGCGATTATACGGTGGGTTATGCGGCTCTATGGGTCGGCTGGAAAAAATGATCATCTCATCGATCACTCCCTCCATCATGGGAATTCGAAACGCATAAAGCACTACTCACTGCAGGCTTAGGTGATGGGAATCTGAACTCTTGCCATCAAAGGTGGATCAATCGACTTTGGTGAGGCGAAAGTTTGTTGGTTTGACGTATCGGCTCTTTAGCGCCGTGCGCTAAAAAGCTAACGACTCTTCTTACACAAACGGTTGTCATTGGGGCTATAATCCAACCAATGAGGTAAAATCAGCCCAATAGATAAAGTTGTGTATAAAAAATACCGTCCATCAATGATGAAAAATCAAGGACACTCGAGATTAGGAAAAGTTGTTATTGTTTGATCAGACAGTAATTATTGAACGATTATCATCTACATACACTCTTGTGTCGCCATGGTGAAGGGCATGCTGTAGATTATGCTCGTGCCGCGGCCGAGTTGGGTCTGACAGAAATTGGTTTTGCCGAACACATCCCCCTGCCGCAGATTAAAGATTTTACCGGCAGGATGCATCTGAGTGAATTTGCCGAGTACCAAAGGCAAGTGGAGGCAGCGCAAAAACAATTTCCGCAGTTAAAGATTCGCTTTGGACTGGAGGCCGATTATCTCCCACAGCATCTGGATTATATCAAAAGCTTCATACAGGCTTATCCTTTTGACTATGTCATCGGCTCGGTGCACTTTATCGGCAATTGGAATTTCGATCATCCCGATTATGCTGCTGGTTATGCGGACTATGGCGTCGATAATGTGTTTCGCGATTATTATCGGCTTTTACGGGAGGCGGCCTCTTGTGGCTTGTTCGATATCATCGGCCATTTCGATTTGCCGAAAAAATTCGGCCATCAACCGAAGATGGATTTATCCGAGGACATCGACCTCACCCTAAAAACCATCAAGGAACATGATCTGGTTCTGGATGTCAACACGGCTGGCTTGCGGAAACAGGCGCAAGAAATTTATCCATCTCCAGCCATTTTGCAGCGGGCGTATGAGCTAAGCATTCCCATCATTCTGGGCAGTGATGCGCATCGACCAGGAGAAGTAGCCTTCCATTTCACACAAGCCATGGCTCTGTTGCGCCAAATCGGATATAACGCTTGTGTGGGATTTTCGCGGCGCAAGCGCTATACGGTTCCATTTACATTATAGGGTAATTTATTGTTATGGATTATTCTATCAGAAGCAGAGAGGATTTAGAGGCCGCCGAAGGTAAATTTCTGGCTCCCTATGCAGCGCATAGTAAAGATTTTGCCACCACTCGACTACATGAGGAAACAGAGCACCCCTATCGCACCGCTTTCCAGCGGGATCGTGATCGCATCATCCACTCGCGTGCCTTTCGTCGCCTAAAGCACAAACGCCAGGTCTTCCTCACCCATTCGGGAGATCATTATCGCACTCGGTTGACGCACACCCTGGAAGTGGCGCAGTTGTCGCGCACCATGGCGCGGGGGCTGGGACTCAATGAAGACCTGGTGGAGGCCATTGCCCTGGGCCATGATCTCGGTCATACACCCTTTGGCCATATCGGCGAAATCGTGTTGCAAGATATCATGACCGGTCAGGATACCCTGCAAGGCGTCCTGCCAGGCGGTGATGAAGGCGGATTCAAACACAACTATCAGAGCGTGCGCGTGGTTGATGTGATCGAAAAAAAATATCAATTCTTGGGATTGAATCTCACAGCGGCCGTGCGTGAAGGCATTCTCAAGCATACCCGCCTGCGCCGCGACGTCTTGCATTTTGATGATTTAATCATGCAAGGGTTGCATTACGAACTGGATCACGCGGTTACTTTAGAAGGGCAGATCGTTGCCGTCTGCGATGAAATCGCCCAACGCACCCATGACCTGGAGGATGGCATTCGCGCCAAATATGTATCGTTGGATCAAGTGCGCCGATTGGACATGATTCGCGAGGCCGAGAGTCAATTACACCTAAAAACAAATGATGAATTCCTCTATCGCAATTTCCTGATACGCGCCCTCATCAATCTTTTGGTCACCGACGTGATGGAAGAAACCTTGAGACGTGTGCGCCAGTTCATCGATGAGACCGGCCGCGTCCAGTATTTCGACCGGCAGATCGTCTGGTTCAGCGACCGCATTCATCCGCTGCAGGAGGCGCTGGATGCCTTTATCTCCGAACATATCATCAAAATCGCCTCCGAAGAACGCAGCGATGAGCACGCGGTTTACGTCATTCGCACGCTATTCAAGGAATTCTATCTCAACCCCTATTTATTGCCCGCGTATGTGCTGGCCAATTTTATCGACGATGCCACGATGAAGGCGATCAAATTCGCCCAGGCTCACAACCATGCGGATGGAGAATTGATCCGACGCATACAAAATCATCCACGGTTTCTGCGCGCCATCTGCGACCACATCGCTGGAATGACCGATAACTATGCCAATGCCGAAATGGCAAGAGTGGAACAGGAACGTTATGGCGGTTGACTTGCAATTACAACATATCTTCTTTCGCTATACCGGCATCGGCGCTTCCGACAGATGGATTCTGCAGGATGTTTCGTTGAGATTTCATAGAAATGAATGCGCTGCTATTGTTGGGGCAAGTGGCTCGGGCAAAACTACACTCATTCAGCATTTCACCGGTTTGTTAAAGCCCGTTTCGGGTCGGGTATTGGTCGATGGGCAGGACATTTGGGATAAAAAATTCGACCAAAACCGGCTCCGCCAGCGCATCGGTCTGGTGTTTCAATTTCCCGAGACACAGTTGTTCGAGGAGACGGTGTTTCGCGATGTTGCTTATGGACCAAAAAATTTCGGCATGAGCGAAGCAGAAATCGCTGCTGTGGTGCAAGCCGCCATACAACAGGTGGGATTACAACCACAGGCGGTTCTCCACCGATCACCATTTCATCTCAGCGAAGGCGAGAAACGGCGGGTGGCCATTGCCGGCATTTTAGCGATGAAGCCGGAGCTGGTGGTGCTCGATGAACCCACGGCAGGGCTGGATGCTGGAGGCGTCGAAGAAATGGAAGAGATCGTGGAACAACTGGTGCGTGAAGGTTCTGCGGTTATTGTGGTCACGCATCATATGGATTTCGTCAACAATATCGCCCATCGCACCATCGTCCTAAACGAAGGTCAAGTTATTTTCGACGACCAAACACATCGACTTTTTGTCGATGGCGACTTTCTCCAGCGGGTAGGATTGGCATTGCCGCAATTTTTACGGCTCAAAGCAGAACAAGGACATCTCTGGCCACCGGCATGGCGCAAGGCCACCAGTTTGCGTGAGCTGATGAAAGAGTTCAAAAAGTCTCAGCCGAATTCAATGTAATCGGCTGAATAAAATTAAGTTTGCGGTTAGATAGCTAAAGAGATAGTTCGGAACATTTGTTATGAGCAGTTGAAACGGTGGATGAAATCTATCCCTGTATTCGAATCCGGCTTTGAAAAATTTCGTATAAAGCTTAGGCTAATTCAACTCATGGGTGGAATTTTTGAACTCGAGGAGTTGACATAAAAGTCAGGTCGAAAACAAGGAATTCACTTCTCTTTTATGAGCCCTTATTTGACCGACTCAGAGCTTCGGATGTGTTCGAAAACAAGACAAGCGAATCATTTCTATCCACCACAGGCGATAGACTACAAGGGACCTTGCACGTCTAAATATTGTTAGCTACGTCACACAGGATAACAATATGTAATCATTAGAGTAAGCCATAAAGCCATCTCCATTGTTGACGGTGACCGCATTATTTTCTGGCCTATTTTTTGCAGGCCATACAAAGGTTGTCATGTGCATAACTTGTTGGAGGAGGCTTGATGGAATATATAGATCATATGGAGGTGACTGAGGCTGATGCGGAGGTCATCGACGGAGCACAATCAGGGCCTTTTGGTTTTGAGTTGTATTACCCAAAAATCAGCCGCAGCCCAGAAATACAAAAGATTTACGGATTGATCAACAAAATCGCCCGCAGTAATGCCACGGTGCTGATCCAGGGCGAGACGGGGTCGGGCAAAGAGTTGATTGCCGGGGCGATCGTTCTGCAAAGTCTGCGAGCTCATCGCCCGTATGTGACGGTCAATTGTGCGGCTCTGCCGGAGCAATTGTTGGAGAGCGAGCTATTCGGTCATGAAAAAGGCGCTTTTACCGGCGCCTATACCACACACATCGGCAAGTTCGAGCAAGCCGATGGCGGCACGTTGTTTCTGGATGAAATTGGTGACATGCACCCATCGACCCAAGCCAAGATATTGCGGGTATTACAAAACCAGGAATTCACTCGCGTCGGCGGACAAAAGACGATTAAGGTGGACGTGCGCGTCATTGCCGCCACCAATAAAGACCTATGGGAAGAGATGGAGGCAGGGCGGTTCCGCGCCGATCTTTATTATCGCCTGAGCGTGGTCACCCTTCATGTGCCACCTTTGCGCGAAAGACGCGAAGACATTCTCCTCTTGGCGGAGTATTTTCGCAAACGCTTTGCTTCAGAGATGAAAAAGAATGTCGGTCATTTCACCGAAGAGACCAAGCAATTATTGTACAACCATTCGTGGCCGGGCAATATTCGTGAGCTCCGCAATTTGATCGAACGCGCCGTACTGGTGGTGAACAACAACCAAGATATCACGCCAAAGGATTTGGCCATGACCGGTAAGGATTATTTTGCTGCCGGCGGACGTGATCGCCGCACCGAAGAACGCAAAAGTATCACGCTGCCTACTTTGAATTTAATGGAATTGGAGCGCCATGCCATCACCATCGCCCTGATGCGCAGCAGATGGGTACAAAAGGATGCCGCCAAATTATTGGGTATATCCGCGCGCGCACTGAATTACAAAATCACTCAGCACAAGCTGTCGCACGATAGCTGGCGTAAAAACACAACCTAGTTGAACATGGTCTTAATTGGGAAAGGCTCGCGTTGGGGCTGCGAACCTTCTCGCGGAGTAAAAACACAACCTAGTTGAACATTGTCTTAATTGGATGGCTGCAAATAACTGATGAGGTAGACGGATTCCACGTTAAGTATCGCTTTATGCTCAATCTGATTCATTTCTTTGTCTGAAATCGCGTGGTTATTTTACAAAAATCCAAGAATTGATACGACACACAACAACTATTTTTGACGAGTCTTTTCTTTGCTCTTTTTCACGATTCGCGAATTTCGCGAATTTTCAGATTCAAAAGACGAAAATTTATACACGGAATGGAATGAAAACACTGAATTGGTTCTCGATCATTTTCTTGCTGTTTTGCCATCTTGCGTCTGCAACCTCTGTGCTGCTCACCTGGTCTGCCAATACCGAGCCCGATCTGAGTGGCTATCGTGTCCATTGGGGTACCACGTCCAGACGCTATACTCATACCATCGAGGTGGGGAAAGCGACGGAATGGACCATTACCGACTTGGTCGTTGGCACGCGTTATTTTTTCAGCGTCACTGCTGTTGATTATTGGGGCAACGAAAGCAACTATTCTCAGGAAGTCTCTTGTCTCCTCGGCGAAGAAGAAGCTTTGCCAACCGAATTTTCATTAGAGATGATTGCTCCTAATCCCCTGCAGCAGGGTCAAATCGCCCTGATTCGCCTCGCCCAACCAGAGCCGCGAATGATAGGCTTGCATATCTATAACGTGCTTGGGCAAAAAGTGTGCACTGTTTTTGAGGGTGAAAATAGCGCTGGTTATCACCAGTTCGCCTGGGCAGGAACGGATGATCTCGGCCGCCTCTTGCCCACAGGGGTATATTTTTGCCGATTATCAGCGGGTCAGGTCGCCCATCAACAACTAATTACCATCGTGCACTAAAAGGTGCGGCGGTTATTTTTGCACCTTCTCCCTCCCTGGCGCTGCAAATTTCTTTCGGGCATCATCGATCACCAGCACCCAATCGTTTCCTCGCGCGGTCTCTCCAGGTGGATCGAAGGCAATCAACGCCTGATTGGTTCGTTCGCCTATGGCGAGGACTTTGCCGGTTCGGGGGTTGTACCACCACACCCGAATGCGTTCAGCCTGTAGCAAACCGGTTTTGATGCGTACCTCTTTGCCGGTCGGGATATAGACCATCAGGTAACCGTCTCCTGCACAAGCCGTCAAATAACCTGTGGGATCATAGGGATTTTCCACCAATAGCTGCTGAGCGGGCGCGCGGCTGAAAAATGGCCGAGAGAGCATCAATTTCTTCAGGTAACCCAGTTGCATTGCGCCGGGTTCATCCAGCGCTTCGAACCATTGCTTGTGAACTGTATCGGTGAGCGGCGGAATCGGCTGTGCCTTCTTGTACATCTGCCACACCGGATGGCAGCCATAGGTGTGGCCGCAGGTGCCGGAAAAGACCGACCAGTAGGCGATTTGGCGCACATCAAAGTCATCGAAATAGCCTAAGGCGGCGTCCTGCCAGTGATAATTGATCGGCAGCAGTTCATACGCCGGCTCGCTGTTCAACGTGGGTTTGGGATGGGGCAGATTCCAGTCATGGTAGGCTTCGAAGTAGGTGCGCTCGTTATCCCGTTTTTCATGATACGAGCCCCAGGTGTGCATATCGACCCAGGCATCGTTATGAAACCAGGTGGAGGAGGAGCGGTAACAGTGATGCGTCATGAAGGTTTTTCGGTAATCGGACTGTCGGTCGAACTTTTTTTCTCCGTTGACAGCATCGGTGATCCCCTCGGCCATGGCGCGCCAGATGTCGACGCCATTCTCCTGCTCATCGGGCAGGCGATCGCCGCCCAAAATCCAGATGATGTGATCATTCAGATGCTTGAAGCGATGGCCGATGAACCAGCCATAATCATAGCCCTGCTGCGGGGTTTGTATGATCCGCTCCCAAAAGCGGGGGATGACATATTCCCCCCAACAGGGCAGCACGCCCATAATCAAATTATTTTCCGCCGCCTTTTGGATAATCCACTCGACATGATCCCAGTAGTCATATTCGTGAGCGTTCGTCGGATTATTGCCAGCAGTGGTGTCCAACTGTGTAATATCTCGCCCTTTGAGCGGAAAATCGCCATAAGGATTGGGCAGCTCAAACGCCTCCAGCTCGGGCAAAACAACGGCCTGAATCACATTAAACCCCTTCTCGGCTCGGTTGTTGAGATAGCGTTCGGCTTCTTCACGGGTCAAGCGATGGAACAGCTCCCAGGCGGTGTCGCCCAGCCAGAAGAAGGGCTGTCCGTCCGGCGTCTGCAAGAAACGGTTATTCTCTGAAACCATCAAGGGTTGGCAGATGGAAAGACCAACTTGAAGAAGAAAAATAAATGAATAAAAAGTTAGTTTCATCGCATCCTCTCATTTACCATTTAATGCTGATTTCATTGCCCGATGTATGGTTAACACTCAAAACACCTCCCACCTTTAACCCTTTCCATGTCCAACTGTCATCTTGCGGATTTTGTTTCTGTTTTAAGAGTCGTTGATCGACCCAAACGGTCTTTGGTTTTTTCGCCAGGCGAAAAGTTTCCGTGGCGCAGGAATCATAGGTTTGGTAATGAATCTCCGATGGCCCATAGTGGATGGTCTGAACCACCGAAGTGGATTTCAACAGATGGTTTTCAGCCGGTGGCGCCCATTCCGGCACCGCAGCTATTCCCTCCAGAAAATGGCGAATATAATCGCTGTAACCATCCGACCACCAGGCGCCAGGCCAGTTGGGGCCGACCGAAACATAGCCATCTTGTTGACACATATAGGTGGCCAGATTGAAAAACCGTTCCGCTTGAGTTTTGTACCACGGATCGCCCGTCCGTTCGTACCACAGGGCACACACCGAGGCATAGCGGGCGGTATGGCTGCCCATGGGTTCATAGCACCAGGTCTGCTCTTTGATGGCATCCATGCCCTCCGTTGCAAAGGCCGAGGCGACCCAGTGGATCAGCACTGGCACAGTGTGATCGATATTCGGATCGAGTTGAGGATTTTTGATAAGGTACCGTGCCGTCTCCAGCGGGGTGATCTGATTGCGATTGGAACGATCGGGATCGTTGGGGATGTCTTCGAAATAGGCGTTCCAGATGAAGGTTTTCATGGGACCATTGATGGAGTAGAGCCATTCCCACGCCAGATTGCGAGCCTTTTGAAAGGCCGAAATCTGTTCCGGACTCAAGCCGACGCGCGATTGCGTCCGCAGCAGTTCATCGAACAAGCGTATGGGTTCGATCACATGGGAGCAATATTCCGAGATCACCACGTTGGTGCGGGCGTTGACGCGAAACGGCCAGGGTGATTTTTGGGTTTCGGCCTGAGAAAACGGCTGTGAACAAGGGCGCACATCCCGCACATGTTTGGCCAGCGCCTCTGCGCAATGGATGGCCGCTGTTAAAAAGCGCTCTTCAAGTGTGAGCTGGTAGAATTTCAAATAGGCAATGCCAAGCTCTCCCACTTTATCTGGTTCGATGCCATGCAGCCCATCGCCGCGCATGCCCTCGTGTTCCCAGCGACTGGCTCCTTGGTATTCGGTGACGAAGGGATCAGCGCTGGCAAAAGGGACATTGGGCCACGGCCAGCTTGCAGGCGTGGTGCCGTGGTGTAACTGGTAATCCAACATAGTCCGGACGATTTCAAGGTAAGCCTCGTCGCCCGAAAAAACACGGTACCCTAATGCCAGGCTATGCACCATCCCCGCCCAGAGGCAGGCGGGATTATGCATCCAATCCTCAGGGATAAATCGACCCTCGGCGTTTTGATAGAAGCAACAGGTGATAAAGTACATGGGCAGTTTGAGTGGTTCATAGATGGGTGCGTTTTTAATGAATTCGGAAGCTAACTTTATTACTTTAACATAACCGGCACCCTCCACGTGCGGTTGATACCAGGGCAGTAGTTTGCCGGTGGCATCGCGCTGAATGGCATGGCCGAGAATCGAATCGGCGGTAGTCCGTTGCTGGATTTGGGCACTCAAGATCAACGGAAACATCAGCAGCTCAATAGTCAAAATAATTTTTTTTTGCATGATCGCTCCTTTAAGATAAAGCCATCAGATAGAAGGCTATTGCCGTCAACCAAAGCTTTTTTAACAAAGCTCGCAGCGTTGGCGCAAAGAGTGCTGAGCTTTTAAAATTTAAACTAACTTCTCTGCGATCTTGGCGTCTGCTTAGTAAACTCTGAATTTATGCTCATCATCAGGCGATGTAATTTTTGCCCTCAAATTAGCGCTCAATTTGATGCTAACTGGCAATTGGCAGATGGACTGCAATATCTCTATCATTTCAACACCACCAATTTCTTGACCTCCATTTTATCCTGCTGCTGCAACTTGGAGTAATAAATTCCTGCCGGCAGCTTGAAACCATCCCACTCAACCGTATGATAGCCAAGGGGCATCTTTCCATCCACCAGCGTGGCCACCCGCTCGCCCAGCGTGTTATAGATCTCCAGTCTGGTAAGATCATCCGCCGGCAAACTGAAAGCAATGAGAGTCCTTGGATGGAAGGGATTGGGATAATTGGGGTACAACTGAAAATGCCATGGCTGCCCCATTTTTTGCTTCGGCACCAAAGTAGGCGCATGGATGATGACCGTAACACTCCCCTTGTCCGTCGGTTTGGATTCGAGCCCCCTGTCATCATAGGCTTTGGCCGTGATAAGCTGGCGGCCCAAGGAAATCTTGTAACGCGAGAGATGCCACTGAAAGGCAAACTGGTTGGCCTGGTCGCAACTCTCGCCGATGAAATGCCAGTCGTAATAATACTCCACTCTGCGCACATCCGGCGAGGCAGTGACCGTCAGCGTAATGGTAGTGTCCTTTTTGATCGGTTGATTTTCGACTAAATTCAATGCCACCGTGGGGCGTTCATTGGGCGTAAATGCGCCACGATGATGACTGCACAGATAACCATAGGCAAAAATGGCCATCACCTGGGTTTGATGGATGGTGAATTCGCTGCCGGCGATGCTGTTGCGATTGGCGAATCGCGCTTCTGCATCGGGGAAATGCTCGATCGACGGAAAAGCGGTGGAACGGGAAAAATCTTCGTCGCCCACCCAATTCCAGCCCGCGCCATTGAACCAATCGCCGGTGCGGTGCATTTCGTAGAGCACATATCCAGGCAGCGCGGGGTTGGTATAGACCTTGCTATTGTAATCGATCAAATACCAGGAATCGGGATGAAATGGCTGGTGTTCCGGATTCTCACCCAAACCACTGACTTTTACCAAATCCATCTGGTTGCCACCCAGACAAAAATCGCAGGTGGTGTAGCAGGCGTCGAGGAATTTTTGCTCGCCGGTGAGGTAATGGGCGACCGCAGCTAAATAAATGTGCGGTGTACTGAAGGTGCCGAGCATGAATGGAATGTCTCTGTCCAGTCCATAGCGAAAGCCACGATCCTCGGCGGTCGCCACTGTTTCGTAGGTGGCTTGATCCACAATATCCTGTATGCATTGCCGCTTGAGTTGCACATCCAGGCCGGGATGTCCATCGGCGATCAGAGCGAAAATCGTGGCGGCATAATGCCAGGGCTGAATATTGAACCAAAGTCTGGACTTCCACTGATTATCGCGGTTTTTGCAGGTGCGGAAATCATCCTGAAATTTGGTCTCGCCGGTGCAGCGGTATAGCGCAGCGGCGGCCTCCATTTTGGCGCGATTGACCTCGCCGTCGTGATCTTTATTCTGCCGATAGGCCCAGGCATAAGCATCCCTGGCTTCGTTGATCCAAGTCGGACTATCGGGATGGGTGCTACCCTGAAATTTATCCAAACAAATGGCCAGATAGGCTGCGCAGGCAGCATAGTGATAGGTCATCATCACCGCATCGCCGCCTTTGAGGGCCAGGATGCGCTTGTCTTCCCACGAAGGAATGCCGCCATCGCCACAGGCGTCGACGCCGACATAGCCGGGCACCCCGCCATCGCTGAACCCTTGCGCCTTGAGGGTATCTTTGACCAAACGATAGAATTTGATCAGCCACATGGCTTCGTCGAGGAGATCGGGGATGCCGTTCTTTCCCTCGTCGATCCAGTCGCCGCTTGGCGAAAGTTTATATCGGGCGCCGATATCGCCGTCGCCGAAATTTTCAGGTTTGAGATCATAGAGCGTCAGAAGCGTCATGGGAACACGGTAATGAGAGGCATAGCCGTCCCAGTCGCCGGCATCGTGATACCAGCCGGTGACGCCGTAGACTGTGCCGGCGGCTTTGGCGGGATTGAACTCACCCTCGCCGATTAGCTCGGGAAAATACTTCATGATCGTGCCGTCGTCGGGATGATGGTCGCGGGGATAGAGGAAACCGGGTTCGATCTCCTGGATGATCCCCTGGCGCTGGGTGAACAACGCCCGCGAGGTGTAGTAATAGGGTTCGCGGTAGACATCCTCATAGATCTCGAAAGGATAGGAGCAACCCATTCTTTCCACCACCACGCGGTATTCGCCTGGGGTAGCAAAGGCCGAGAAATCGCACTGCCACACGTCGGCGCGGGTCATGTTAGCGTGGGTAAAATCGATCTCGGTGCGCTGAAAATCCCGATCGTTCTTATCTCGCTGTTTGCTGATTTTTCCGGAGAACACCACCGAATCGTCGGCCATGCGCACGATATGGAAAGGAGCATGATCGTAATCATCCAGATTCAGCGCCCCATTGGGGTGTTTGGCGGTGTTGAATGATCCCATGAAATGGGAGAGATAGGCATATTTAGGCGCTTGAGGGGTAAAGCCAATTTGATTGACATGCACTGTTGGCGAACGAAGCTGTTTCCAATTGAAATTGAATGTATATTCATTCACATTGGCCGCGAAATCCGTTAGCATGACCGTGTAGGTTCTGCCCTGCTGCAGCGGGTATGGAAATTCCAAATAAATCCAATGATGGAGGATGGCTTTCGGTTCGGCTGGTTCATAAAGGTTATTGAAATCCACGCCTTTGGATTTTCTGCCGATGGCCACCGGCGTTTGGGGCAGACGATAGTTGCCGTCATCGGGACTGATGATGCTATAGCTAGCAGTGGCCATGGCTTTGCTGAGGTTGAGCCTTTCATAGTAGATGCGGTTGCCGTTGTAGCGATCCTGATAGATGCCGAAATAGTCGATATGGCCTTCGTCGAAATGCAAGACGACAATTTGCTCGGTGAGCGGTTGGATGCCGATCAAATCGGCGGCTGGCACCGCGGTGGTGGATGCGAAAAGACAGGCCAGCAGAAGCAGGGCTATGAGAAATGATTGATGGTTCATCTGGTTGTTCCTGATCAGAGTAAAGATTTAACATAAAATGAAAGATTCGAATCATCTTTTTCTGAAACTGATTGTATCTCTGCAAAATAAAACCGCTGCATTCCTTCCCGATTCGTCAATCACGACATTGCCGGAATCTGCACCTGTCGTCAACAGCAACATCGCCCGGCAACCTTACAGTTGGAAAAGGGAATACGATCTATTGGTTCAGAAAATCCAAAGGCGCCATTATTCCCCAAATACTTAATCCTATCGCTCCGGGATCAGCAAATTTCAGGCGTTCGTCGAGAGCAAATCTTCGCGATTAGTTGATTCCGATAAAGCCTTCCTCACTCCCCTCGCCGTCAGCAAAGGGTTAAAGAATTCCGTTGTAATTCTTTTTTTCCGCTGAGTTGACGCTGCTACCCAGCGGCAAGGGCTAAACATGATGATATGAAGTGTATTGTAAAGACTTTGTCAGGGACGACTTTGCCAATCAAGTCCGCCATTCCACGGTGAGATAAAATGCGAAAACGCCAAAGGCGTGAAATGATTATAGCAACAAAAAAATTAGGCATCCAACCCGGAACGGGTGACATGATAGAATTTCTTTCATGAGATATGGAATGGACCGAGTCCCCCCTCCGTCCGTATATAAATTTTTATATCTCTCATTCATTTCAATTTTGTATAAACATGACCATTCTTATCTGACGCAGAGCGTCCCCATTTGCGTTCCGCCGCAGAGCGATGGAACGAGATTGAAAAGCGGGCAGGAATGCCCACGCTCCAACTCGCCTCTCTGATGGTGAGCGGGTTTTCCAATCCGCCAACGACTAAAAAATGGGTCATATCAAGCTAAAGCTTGAACAACATACCTTCGGAATTTCAAGCTAAAGCTTGAACAACGTACTTTCGGAATTTCAAGCTAAAGCTTGAACAACATACCTTTGGGAAGCGGGGTTTCTTACTCTTTAACCAAAGTGGAGACAGACCCCCCGCTTTTTATGAGGTGAGAGGAAATAATTTTCTCGAATTTAATAAAAAGGCAATAAGCATTTCCTATCCATGAGAGAAAGTATGAAAGTACTCTACGATAAAAGGGCGGACGTCGTCTGCGTTCGCAATCTCGGCGAATGAAACCCTCATTCCACTTTGATCATCTTGCGAACAAGTTGCTGCCGGCCACAGCGTAAGACATAGATGTAGATGCCAGAAGCGGTCATGCGGCCATCGTCATCATAGCCATCCCAAGTAATCTGGTAATACCCCATTTCAGCGGGCTGATGCACCAAGGTGCGCACATGCCGCCCTAATAGATCATACACAACCAATTCCAAATGATCTCGGATGCCCTGGGGGACGTGATAAGAAATAACGGTGGTTGGATTGAAGGGATTCGGATAATTTTGCATCAATGCCCATGTTTGTGGTGCCGATATCTGAGTGCTTACTTCCGGATAGTAGGTGAATCGCCCATCGGTATCGATTTGTTTGAGGCGATAAGAGACCAAGCCAATTTTATTGGGTTGATCGATATGTTTGTAATACTTGGGCACATGGGTGGTACCAGCACCGCGGATGAATGCGATACTCTCCCACTCTTTGGTGCCACCCATCTGCCGTTCCACCGTAAAACCGAGATTATTGGACTCCGAAAGAGTGGTCCATTGGAGTAAGACCTGGGCTTGCTGGCTCTGAGCGGTGAACGAAGCCAGTTCGACCGGTGTGGTGATATCGGTGACAAAGGCAATGGCGGATGCATTTCCCGCTTCGTCCAAAACACGAATGCCGATGTAGTACTGTCGATTCGGCTCCAGATCCGTCAATGTGAATTGTTCTATGCTACCGGGCGGTTTTGGGATTGGCGTGGGAAAGACCTGACCAGCGGCTTCCCACCAAGCCCATATATCATTGCCAGGGGGAACGGTATGCAAACGGATATAATATTCTTTTGCCGGACCGCCACCCATGCCATCATCTCCAACGGTGGTCCAAGACAGGGTCAGACTATTCTGGGTTCGGCCGATAACCGTAATGGTGATATTGTCTGGAGGTGTATGATCATTGTTCTGCCATTGAGAAACGATTTGCAAAGAATCCGAATGTGCTTCAAAAAAGGTTTGCAACTCGAAATAATTCTTCTCCACTGGAAAGATGTAGTATTTTATGTTGACGTCCAAAGAGAGAATAGATGGTAATCCGCTTCCCTGATAAATGCGCACACCAGCATCACCATAGACGGTCGGATCATCACCGGGAATTTCCATGAAAAAAATGGTCTCTGGGCCGGTAGTAGGTTGATTCCTGTTGAGGGTCACATGGGTGTAAACTGTCGCATGGCGGACGATGCTTGCGGGATCGACAGCATCTGCTACTACTCCATACCAATGCTGCCCAGGCCATTCATTGCTTGCCAGATCACCATTATAAAAATAACTTTCATTGGCTAAACCATCGATCTTAAATCCGGAAGGACGATCGGAAGGGTTGGAGAGGCGTGGGGTAAGAAAACGCATATTCTTGCCGTTGTTGTTCAACATCATGGTGTAATATACAGAAGTGTATTTAAGACTTGCTTGAACCCTTTCTAAAAAATCCAAAAAGCTTTTAAGGTCTAAGGTGATGGGGGTATAAGGCACTTCAAAAAAATTGCTATAATATCTAAAGCCTATTGGAATATTAAATGAACCATTACCAGAACCTAACGTCCCTCCAGAAGCCGACCAATCTACCTGGAGGATATTTTTGCGAATGACGCGCACCGGGCCAGTCTTGACTTCTACTCTATCCTGATAAACTGATATCCTCAATTCACCCACTTTGCCAAGAGTAGAACGAATATCTTTTTTAATTGTACATTTATCATAAATTCGCAGTGATATGTCATCAAAGCCGGTTGGCAGATCAGCTGTTGTCCAAATACGCAAGCGTTGTTTATTGATAAAATCCACCACATCTCCCCCGGCTTCTCTCCTCACGTACAACGTATCCGGCAACCCGCTGGCGACATCCGGATTGTGTCCCACATGATAAACAGCCGTAGTCACACCTTCGTTAGCGTATTGCACATAGGTATCGGTGCTGAGGGGTAGGGTCGAGGAAATAAAAACGTAGATATAGCCTATTTCGTTGGTGAGAGGATCGATGATCGCACATTCATAGCGTTTGTGTTGTTTGGACTCGTAATCATCGGGCCAGACCTGATCCGAGGCTGCTTGATCGCCCATATCTTTGACCATGAAGACGAGCTCATCATAGCTGTCCAAAATGCCATTTTCTGCGCCGAAATATTCACCCTTGTAATTTCGTTCATCCACCTGAAACGGCACAGGTTGGAACAAGTCTGCAGCAGCGTTGTAGCGATAAACGCGAATTTTACCAATGTCCTCCCCAGCCAAAGCAGACAATTTTTCTCCGCTGATCACGACGGCATCGAGCTGCCGCTGCTGCAAACTCGTCCCTGAAGAAGCGCCCAATGACAACACAAAAAGATAGACGAAAACAACAGCCGTTTTTGCCGATAGGTTTACGAACTGCATGATAACCTTTCACAGCAAATACAAACTACTTCTTGAAAGCGGCAACAGCCTCTTCCACAGTATCAAATGTATCAAAAATAGTGATAAGTTTTGTGATGACGAACAAATTTTCCACATTTTCTGTAATTTTCGCCAATTTCAAGTCGCCCTTTGCATTGCGCAACGACGTCATGGCACCCATCAACGCCCCCAAGCCGGTGCTGTTCATCCATGTCACTTTGCCGACATCCGCAACCACCTTATTCACACCCTTTGCCACAAGTTCTTTTATCGTCGTATGGATTTCACTGGTCTCCGGTCCACCCATCAATTTTCCTTTCAGCTCGATGACTGCCACATCTCCATACATCTGTTCTTTCAGTGCCATAAAAACCTCCTTGGTTCAATGGTTATTGGACAATTCCTGTCTACAAAATAGTCTATTTTATCAAAGAATGCAACATTAATTTACTAATTGCATCATCATTTTTTTCGCCTCTTGGTTTTTGGGATTAAGGCGCAAGGCCTCAGAGACAATCTTTTTTGCCACATCCTCCCAGCCGCTTTCCAGGCAGTACTTGGCCGTCCGCATATAAATCTTATCCACCGACTCTTTGCTTTCGATACGCGCCAATAGATCCTCCACCGATTCCCCCAAGATACTTTTAACATAGCGATCGTTCTTAATCAAATAATAGATCAAAACAATGTTATCACCATATTCGCGGATTAGCTCTTTAATAATTGAAATACCATCTTTATAAAGGGCCCGCATCTTGTCCATATAAGTATCCAACGAGGTTTTGGAAGCCAGATAATCGGCGCTATCGACCGTATAATGCTCGAGAACATACTTGAGTTCCCTGGCCGCCATGGCCTTGTGGTATAACAATCCAACGTTGTTGATGAATTCAATCTCCAAGCGATTGGGCGTCATCTTTTCCGTATCTTCAAATTGCAGTGTACGCGGATCGATCAATTTTTTGAATAAAAGATGCAAATTCTCCTTGACGTCGAAGAGGATATCGGTCATTTTTTTCAAATTTTCGAACGGCATCAGTCGCCCGGCTTTGCTTTCGCGATCCATATCTGCAAACATATTTTTAGCACGAAAGTAATCAGAGATAATCTTTTTCATCAACCAGCGTCGATTATAGGCTACAAACGGACTCAATTTTTCATCCATAAATATGGACTCCCTCTGCACAAATAATGGCCTACTGGCAACTGAAGGTCAAAGCCAAAACCGTAATCTATTATGCCAAACGTATTTTCTCACCCTTGTTGATAAAGATCGAACCCGTGATCGCGATGTCGAGCATCTTTTCCTGGCGACGAGTAACCCTTCCCATCTCAGGGCTATCGATCAGGGTCTATTCCATCACAAGGATCATTGCTCCCTTATTTGTAAACCACTTTTTCCGATGATTGTAATATATGATGTATATAATCTAAAAGCAAGCGTAAACATTCATCCACATTGGCTATTTTACGCATATCGATGCTATTGACTGTTTGTTCATGGACGGAAATCCAGCTATAAGCGATCTCCGCAAGATGCTTATCGCCGTGAAGTTGTGAGGAAGGTTCTGCGAAGAAGAATTCGCCTATGATCTCTTTAGCCTCTCTCTCTGAGTAGCAAAAAAGACCTATCGATTTTTCCGCTAATATTTCCGGCCATTCTGGATAGAAGGGTTGCCTTTTTGTCTTTACAACAAGTGAAATGGGCAACCGAACCAGTCCCTGCGTGGGATGCAAGAGTAAAGCGAGAGCCACGTCTACCAACGCTGAGGGTAGGATGATTATTTGTTCATAGCGATTTTTCTTACGATGGCGCCGATAGGCAATCTGAACCTGACGATTGATGGGTGGATGCAAAATTTTAATCAATTCTGCTTCTAATAAAAGTGCCTCCAAATCGGAACCGGTTAAAATATAGCGAATATCATAGAGCTGGCTTCGGATCGTTGTCAGTTTTTCATCCAAATCTTCGATGGGTCTAAAGTAACTATTCAATCGATGATGGAGATTCTTAGATTTGCCTACATAAATCACTCGAGCCTCGGCATCCAGCATAAGATAGACGCCAGCAGATAGCGGCAAAGTGGCGAGAAAATGCTGATCAAAAGCATACGATTTTAAATCGAGGGGTTCCCTTGACGCCTGGAGCGCCATGAAAAGTTGCGAGATGGTCTCTATTTTAAGCATGCTCAGCGATTGTAAACATGCGAAAAGCTGTTCAGCCATTGATCGCAGCAATAAAGTTATTTCGCCTTCGGTAAAAAGATGCATTTCCTGACCCGCCGTTGATTTCTGCATATTTTGCGGTGCGATCGTCTGCAGAAATGATACCATCCGCTTGAGAGTCAGGACGGGGCCTTCCCATTCACCGCCGCCTGATTCATAAATGGCTCGCCGCAATAACGAAAGCTGATTGCCATATCCATCCAGCACGAGAATATGCTGAGAGTAATGATTCGGCAAATCGCGTACAAAAGAGATCAGTTGTTTCACCGCCACTGGTTTATTGAGAATAAAAACCCGTTGCGAAATCACCTGAAAACCTTGCACCGTAGCAAAGCCCACTTGCTGCCATTGTCTCCAGGTAGCTGCCTGTTGCGGTTCGATTTTGCACAATAAAAAGGGCTGTTGCGATAACGTCATCTCCTGCGACGGTCGGGCCACATAGAGCCAGCTATCCTCTGCCACCTTTTGCACACGCCCATCTTCTTTGAGTAGCGACTGTATCAATTTGACCGCCACCTGCGGCGAGGCGTTGGAAATATTCAGCACCGCTTGTACGAGCTCCTCAGCGGTGGCGGGCGCGCCTTTCTTCTGCAAATAGGCAACAATGGCTTCGCTCATAGGCTAAAATAGATGAAGATCCAGTTTTTATCACGTAGGCGAGAGAGTTATGAACAACGAATCTTGCTAAAGTGATTGTGTGAAAACCTCTAAAAACGTGTCATGTCCAGGAGCGCCAGCGACGAGGCCTCTTACATTGTCATCTTCGTAATTAACTGATAATATTGGACATATTAAAAGATCAAACCGTCAAAATAACAACGTTTATCTTTCATTTTTTAAGAGAATATTTCTTTTTCACCCATTCTCTCAAGTCTGTAGATTTAAGGTGTTTGCTGCGGCATCTGATAGCTCGGAGCTGCTGGCGTCTGCGGTTTGCCGAAGAGATTGACGCCGATCAACCCTCCAATCAAGCCGAATAGGCAATCTATGATTAAATTCATCACCAAACTGAGGAAGATGATGCTTTTGGAAAACAGCAGCGGTGCCATTTGATCGATCATCTCATCCAATTCTGGATTGTCGGCGGTCTCCGCAAGGCGCCTGAGCCACTCCATGCTAAAGCCGCCGAATAGGTAGGAGATGGCGGTACCGATAAAAGCGCCGAAAACCCCCGCCAATAAACCTACGATCGCCCCATCGTTCATGGATATGGGCATGGCAGGATCCGTTTGTTTGCGATACAAATACACAGCAGCCATCCCCCCCAATATCACCCCCGCGCAGCAGGCACAATTGATGAAATTGAGGATCGGCACACAGCTCAGAACCGCCATGACGACGCCGCCCCAAACCGCAGGCATGAGTTTACTCGGTGGTTGCATAAAGCCTCCCAAAAAAAGACGTGATATCATTCACCTCAAAATACCCCAAACCGTATAAACCTGAAGTAGATGTTGGAATTGACAAAATATTAAATAGTACGTAGTTCAGGAATAATGGAATATGTTAAAAAATTCAAAAACGTGCCATGTCGAGGAGCGCCAGCAACGAGACCTCTTAACTTTCTATTGTTGTAATTATTTGAAAATATTATGCATCTCGCCTTTGTTCCCCGGCATTGGTGACGAATATCCCCGCTGCGCCTACCACTGGGCACTTGGTCTCGCAGATACCGCAACCGATGCACAAGTCCTCGCGCACATAAGGGAATTTAACCATCCGCATCGATCCATCGGGCCCCCGCGCCTCATGGATATCGAATTTTATCGCCTTATCCGGCAGGGGACAATGTTCCTCGCAAACCAGGCAGTCCTCTTGCCGATACCACGGAATGCAACGGCTCTTATCGAAATAGGCGGTGCCCATGCGGGTTTTTTGTTTTTCTGCTAACGACAATTTGGCGATGGCGCCGGTGGGGCATACCTGGCCGCAGAGATTACAGCTATATTCGCAGTAACCCAAACGCGGCACCGAAATCGGCGTCCAGATGCCTTCCCAGCCGCTTTCGGTTAGGGAAGGCTGCAAGCAAGCTCCGGTGCTAGCGCAAATTTTGACACAAGCCTGACAGCGTATGCAGCGATCGAGAAAGCGATCCTCCTGCAAGGCGCCGGGTGGCCGAATCGCCGTGCCGTATCGGTTGCGACTGAGCGCGGTGGATTTAAAAACCGCCAATCCGGCAACAGCCATGGCCGAAGATTGAAAAAACCGCCGCCGCGATAAGTCAATTTCATTTTTACCTGCACTCTTCCCCCAACCATAGGACACTGCCCTCGGCTTACACACCGCCACACATTCAGCGCATTCGATGCATTCCACGGTGTTGTTGATGCTATAATCATCCTCGATGGCGTTCATCTTGCATTCCCGTTGACACACAGCGCATTCGGTGCAGGCATCGCTGACCCGGCGTTTGACGATGCGGTATTTGGAAAAAATACCCAGCAGCGCCCCTAAGGGACAGAGATTGCGACACCAGAACCGACGGCTGATCATTCCCAGAGAAAGAATAGCCAAGAAAATGATGAAAATCACCACCGTCTGGTAGAATTTTGGCGGCTGAATAGGCAAAATCGATTGCTGGGCAAAATCATACACATCATAGACCATGTTGGGGAAAATATTGATGCGAAAGGCAAAATTGAAGATACTTTGCAACATAAAGATAAAAGCCGGATAAACGACGGTGGTCATGGATCGCATCAAGAGGGCGATGGGATCGAAAAACCATATCCACTGCAGCGAAAATAATGATGAAACCAACAAAACGACGAGAAGGGCAAATTTCCACGAGCGGAAATGCAGCGAATCCCGTTGCCGCGCCGGCTTTTTCTTGCGGCGGAGGAGATGATCACCGCCGTCGATGATCGTACCCAATGGACAAATCCAGCCGCAAAAAAAACGACCCAAAGGAATCGTCAATGCCAAAATGACAAGCGAAAGAATCAGAGTGGGGATGAAGGCGCGACCGGCTATCATCGTTGCAAACGCCACCAACGGACTGGCACGCAAAAATATATCGGCCGGCCAACCATGCTCATAGGGATAGCGCGCAATGAAGAATAGCAGCAAAAAACAAAACAGAAAGATGATTTGTGAGATGCGCCGCAAGGTGATCATCATTGAATTTTTTCCCTTATCTTAAAAGAAAAATGGAATGATTTTTCTATCTTGCCATCACTTGTTTAATCTGGCCCTATCCTCTGCCTCATTAAAGGATATGGTAGGCACCGAAAAATATTCTGGTAGATATCACTCCACCATCATCGGCAAATAAACAGGATGGTTGCTGACTGGGAGGAGAATCGATATCCTTTTGAGAACATGGATCGATCGTTCATGCCCTGTTGGCGATGACACGTGGCCCCCTGCCCCTCTCAGCCCTGCATATCAACTTCGATGATTTTTACCTGCGATAAATCTGCATTCCCCATTCCGCGTTTGGCGGCTATGGCGAGATATTCCGCCTGTTTGGGATTGATGCGCAACAACCGCAAGGCAAAGGTGTCTGCCGCTACCATGTCTTGGCTGGCGATGATGGTTCGTTTCTCTTCCACGTCAGCCAGATTGCCGCCGGTGGGGCCATTACGCATCAGCACGCGAAAAGCATCGAGGATGGTGAGCGTTGGCCGAAAAGGCATATTGATGTCCACGATTTTGACGGCAAACTTATTGTGCAGCGAACCGCGATCCCCACCGATGATGCCCATGAGATTCTTGAACCCCAGTGTGGCTCCGGAAATGGCATGGTCTTTGACAATAGGGACGTTGATGAACACATCTGCTTCGATCACATCCTGATAGAACGGCCAGGATTTGATGAGCTCGCCATCGGGGATGGGCACGTCTTTGAATCTTGCATCGACGATGTGGCGTACTTCGGCGCCAGCCGCTTTGGCTGCTGCCTCGATGCCGCTGCGAGCATAACACCGCCGCGCTTCGTTGCAGGTACGATCCAACACTCGCACCCGCTTGGCTCCCGCTTCCAAACACATCTTGACGATCTCTGCTACCACCTCAGGGTTGGTATTGGCTGCCTGCTCTGGCACCCGATCCCAGGCCATGTTGGGTTTGACCAACACCACCTGTCCTTTTTTCACGAAACGGTGCATGCCCCCTAATATCTCCACCGCTTTGCGCACCATCGCTGCTGGTAAGCCATTGCGTACCACCGCCAAGGTAGGATTCACCGTTTGAGCGGATAATAAATCCGTGAAAAAAGACGGAACAGCCAAAGCTGCTCCCACACCCAAAGTTTTTTTGATGAATACTCTTCTCTGAATTTTCTCCATGACCATCCTTTGTAAATATATATCCAACATTAGAACAAAATAAAATATGTTAATTTTACTATTTTTGCAAGACCTTTTATCGTAAATAAAATGAAAGAGAGCCTTCGAAAATAAGCGATCACTAACATGGTAATAAGAAAATAAGGCTTATGACCCGTCTCTTTCGGCCCTCTGAGTAAATCTCAACGCTGCTAAATTCAGTCCTTCCACGTAGGCATCGATGAAACAAATCGAAATGTTTTCGCAAACGCTTTCGTCCAAAGCCTCCGCAAACATTGTAGTTTAATATCGATCTATTCCCTTGAGGTAACATATAAATTTTCCTAATATGTAAAGGAATTGGCCATTTTATATATGAATGATAAGTAGTTTTTGATGAAAATTTTTGAGATTCTTAGGTTAATGGATATCATTTATTATCCACACCAAAACACCAAGGCACACAAAGCAAATTCTTTGTGGCCATTGTGGTTTTGTGTGAGATTGAATGGTGTTTTTACACTTTTTAAAAGGACTTTTAAGAAAAATGTACTTCTCCCATGAAAAAAATTACTTTTTTCTTTACGTTCGGGATTATCAATTGCCAATCTTACTCTTTGTACGCCAAAATCCAAGCAGCACTGGCCTATCTCTATCGAATTGGACCCCATCAGCGGGCGTCCAGACACCTTTATTGGCTAACTGATTAGGTTTTTCCTAATCAGGCACTACTGAAACAGTAATCGTCCCAGATACGATATGGGCTCAGCGTCTGGCTTCCCAATCAATCTCATAAACCATTATTGATCCAGTGTGAAAACAGGGCTTGCCAGACACGGCCTGCTCAGGGTTTTGCGGTTAGATAATGGTTGACCTTTAAACGTCGTACATACGGTTTTATCTTTCAGTACATGATGAGTCATTCTTGCCAACTCGATGGCAACCAAGTTTCTTGCTATGGATTTATGTTTTTTTCTTGTTTTATTTCTGTAAAATTTCATAATTTCCGGATCATGCCGTATGGCGTGAATAGCCGCTTCGGTAAAAGCCAGTTTGAGATATTTATTACCGTCTTTATTGCCTGACTTGTTTTTAGTTCTCTTATTTGAATTACTTGCGCCAGGTACTATTCTGGAATAGGAAAAAGTTTCCGCTCTTCGGCAAAACGATTGATATCGCCTATTTCTAAATAGATCGAAGTCGATAGTATATGACCATACCCTGGAATCGTTCGTAAACGTAAGATGTCATCATTTTGCACGAAGATCGGTTCTATGATTTTTTCCAATTCAAGTATTTGTTTTTCTATAAGCAAATATTGGGCAAAATAACAGTTTATTTGCAATTTGTAAAAATCCGAATAATCTAAACTAACTATTTTTTGCTCTAGTTTGAGGAACTCAAACCTGAGCGGTGGTGCAATATTGAATTTTTCCAATATGCGATCGATATTGTTAATGCAGCTGGTTGCCTTTTGCGTCAACCGTAATCGTGCGCGTGTTAGATCGCGAAGATCGCGTGTATTGACTCTCATTTGATAGGCTTTAGGAATCATATCCATGCGCAATAATTTCGCAAGGGTTGTGGAATTGACTTTATCGGTCTTTGCTTAGGTAATGGCTTTTAGGTATTTGGAATGTGCTAACGATAATTCAATCCCGTGATCATTTAGAAGATCACTCAGCAAGTACCAGTTAGAAGTAGATTCAACAACCGCTTTATGAAGATCACCTTGCTGAAAAAAAATAATTCAAAATTTCTGTTTCATCGTTTGGTAGATGTTTTGGTAAACAATATTTCCAGCTGCATCGATCGTTTTTATGAAGCAGTTGTCTTTATAAAGATCAATTCCTGTATAAAACATATGGACCTCCTTTATATGAAAAATTCTTGCAATTGAAATATACTCCCTTTATTCGTAAAAAGGGAGGTCCTTTTTGTAATATCAGTTACCCCAAAGGGGGATATAGGGGGATTACCGTAGAGGCGATCTTTCAATCCTCACTGCCCCCCTTTTTAAGGAGACTGTCTAAAAAGTGAAATAATCTACAACAAAGATATTTTCTTCATGCTATAGGCGAAAATATCACCTAATTATATCCTATTGAATTTATTTAATTAATAGTTTTGCCATTAATCATCCAAGCTAAAGCTTGAACAACATACTTGGTCGTGATTATAATTTTTTAAACATCCCCAAGAAAGGGGGGGACCATTCCCCCTTGCCCCTCTTTGCAAAAGTGGGGAAACGCCCCTCCATCTCCTTAATGAATCAGTTGAACAAAAATCCCCCTTCCTAGAAGATGTCGAAAAAGTTATTGTTATTCCCAAGTATGTTGTTTAAACTTTAGTGGCTGTGCGAAAATCAATAAAAAACGTGTCATGTCGAGGAGCGCCAGCGACGAGACATCTTAAATTAGAAAATTCGTAATTAATTGATAATATTAAAAATATTTAAAGATCAAACTGTCACAATAACAGCGTTTATCTGTCATTCTTTAGGAAAATATTTCGTTTTCACACAGTCTCAGACCGTGGGAGCGAGATTGCTATAACCAAAAACGTCGTCAAGGACGACTTCTCTGTGGCCTCTGTGGTGAAAAAAAAATCGGCGCCGGGCGCCGCTCCCCAAAATTTGCGTTCACAAAATTTTATCATGTCACCCGTTCCGGTTTGAACACCTCTTTTTTCTTTTGCTATAATCCTCTCACGCCTTCAGCGTTCTCTCACATCATCAAGGCATCACTGGATTAATGCATCACATCGCGAAGAGGATGTGGCTGTGGCGCGCAGGAAGGCCCACCCCTCGTTCGAGATTGATCTATCAATTTGTGTTGAAGTTATTATTATCAATCCGCCGATCGATGGGCTTGCGCTCACACAAAAGAGGAGCGAAATTTTAGACGTCGCCAAAGACGACTGCTCTTCGATCGAGGCGCGCAAATTATAATCATCGTCAGGGACTGCTTATTTCTGAACGAGGGGCGAAGATTGTAAACGTCATCAGGGACGACTGCTTTCCACGATGATTAAAATTTCTAATAGTGTCCTCCTTCACCACCCTCGTTGTCGTCTGGCTTCATAGAACAGCAACGCTGCAGCGGCCGAGACATTGAGGGAATCCACCCATCCTTTCATGGGGATGGTCACCAAGAAATCGCATTTCTCGCGCACCAGTCGCCGCAGACCCTTGCCTTCGGCACCCAATACAATGCCGATGGCCCCCTTGAAATCGAACTGGTCGAATCGCTGATTGGCTTTTCCTTCAGCCCCTACCAACCAGAGACCGGCTTGTTTTAATTCATCCATTGTGCGCGCCAGGTTGGTGACGCGCGCGATGGGCACATGGGCCGCCGCACCCGCCGAGGCCTTGATGGCAGCAGCCGTCAACGACGCGGCGTTATCCCTGGGGATAACCACACCATGCACACCGGAACCGTCGGCATTGCGCAGAATAGCACCAAGATTATGGGGATCCTGCACACAGTCGAGAATCGCCACCAGCGGTGGTTCACCCTTATCATCAGCGCGCTGGAGGATTTCATCCACTTCCACATACGCCGGCAATCGAATTTGCGCTACAACACCCTGGTGATGGTCGCTGCCGCAGAGGCGTTGCAGGGTGTTGCGATCGACATGGGAAATGGGAATTTTGTACTCCTCAGCCGCCTTTAAAATTTGCTGGGGCACAGGGCCGGTGATTCCTGTCAGCAAGTACAATTTTTCCACCGGCAGCGAGCTGCGAAGCCATTCCAACACCGGATTGCGACCGTATACAATTTCGGACAAACGATGTCCCTCCCTAAAAATGAGTGAGCAAAGCCTCTCATTTGAATTCTAATTCGTCTCGGTCTGGCAATTTTGGAAACGGTGCATGCGGTTCGGTCTGATACCAATAGGCCACCGAGGCGATGTCGTCCTGCAACGGCAGATAGCGACCATCCGAGCGCCAACCGAGGGCTTGGATGGTGACACGCAAATTCTTGCGAAAGCGAACCGGATCCATGATATGCCAGCGATAGAGTCCGAATCGTTGTTGCGACTGATAGAGGCCATCCGGCTTGATCACCTGCGGCATGCCCGAATAGGGTGTGGTGAAAATCTGGTATTGTTTGGTCTCTTTGTTTTCGAAATTGTAGGAGCCGCAGAAATAATCTTCGGTGCCGGTGCCGCAGATGGTTGGGAAGTCTTCGTCACCGTCGAGATAGAATTTGATCTCGCCTTCGCCCCACCAGCCGGTGTTATGGACGCCCCAAGCCATATAGGTACCCACATAATGACCCCATCCCTTGATGCCATCGACGATGGTATAGACCGACTTGTAGGGAAGAGGATTGACCCGCCGAAATTGGGCATGAAAGTAGGCGGCATCGCTCTCGACCTCGGTCAAGGTGTAATCGATCTGATAGTAGAGCGTCATCTTTTTATCGTCGAGGTTTTCCATGGTGATTCTGCACGATTTGCGAAAGGGCATTTCCCAATAGCAATTAAAGGCCGAGCCTGGGTTGACGCACACCGGGAGGGAGGAAAGCTGGGCGTAATTTCCCCAGCCGCAGGCGAAAAAGTCGCCGACCGGCACCTCCACCGAGGGTGTGGGTTCATCGTCCCAATAGAAGCGGAGGATGGAAAATCGCCAGTTGCCGGTGGGTGTCATCCAGATGTGTTGAATGGCGCCGCTGCTGTTGATATGCGCCAGCGTAAACGTCTGTTTGGGTTCGATGACCACCGAGGGAGAAATTTTCCAGCCGCGCCCCAGATCGCGGGCAGCGTTGGCTCCGGTACCGGTAGTGGCCATGCCGCCCTGGCCTTTTTCTCCGGTAAAGTTCTCTGGACTGATCGAACGGGTTTCGGCTTTGGACAGACGCGACAAGTTACCGAGATGGAGGTGCAATCCATTAAATTCCCGTTGCTGCGAAAACAACAGCAGAGGCATCAGCAGGGCAATAGTCATGCAGTAGATAGTGTTTTTTATTTTCATCTTGCTATCCCTTTCGAGTAAAACGGTTTATTTTATTGAAACCCTAATGGGTGAACTTCTGAAGCATGGTCTCTGTAATGAAAAAGATGTCTCGTCGCGCGCGCTCCTCGACATGACAAGAAGTATGGGCCCTCCTGCCCGCCGCAGACATGCGGTCCCCGCTCTTATCGACATAATACATTTTTATAGTTTTTCACCCACTCATAAAATTATTGAATAAACGACTTTTTTAGAGATGAGAGGGCGTTGAAAATTTCCAAGTTTTTTGCAAATAGAATACAACGATATTTGCCTCGCTATGAAGATGAAAACATGGATTCTGCGTTAGGTATCGTCTTCAGCTCCATGTAATTCATCGATTTGGCAGCCTTTTTAGTATGCAGAGCCATCATTCAGTAAATTACTATCTCCTTCTGATGGATACGGCACATGATCATCCACTGAAACAGAATGAACCATGGCCGCTGTGAACAAAGCCAAACCGAAATAGCTTATTTTGTCTTCATCTCGAACACACCATCCCAATCCAAAGGCACCGGATTTTTCTTATAGTATTTACAGCGTTCGATGTAGGTTCGGCTGGGGCCGTCGTTGACGTCGGCGGCCAAGGCGATTTCGAATTCGCGGATGGCGCTGTCCCATTTGCGTTGGCGATAAAATCGCAGCCCTCTTTCATAGGCTTCCAGCGCCATGATTTTGCCGATGCTCAAATCGGCGCGCTTTTCTGCCAATAGTTCGTATACCACCACCGGCTTTTGTTTGCCTTTGACTCGTAGCAAATCCAACTCTCGCAGCACAAAGGTCTCACCCAACAGCTGGGCCGTGGTTTCGCTGATCATGATGCTGGTGCCGTATTCTTTATTGGCGCCTTCCAGCCGTGAGGCGAGATTGACGGCATCGCCGATGACGGTATAATCGAAGCGATCCTTGCCGCCGATATTACCCGCGATCATCGGGCCGGAGTTGAGGCCCATGCGCGCATGGAATTCGGGCTTGCCCTCGGCGCGCCATTTTGTCCGTAGATCGACCAAAATCTTTTGCATCTCCAAAGCGGCCAAGCAGCCCCGGCGCGCATGATCGGTCTGTTGCACCGGCACGCCGAACACCGCCATGATGGCATCGCCCTCATATTTATCCAGATAGCCGTCGTATTTCAGCACCACTTCGGTCATGGCTGAAAGATACTCGTTCAATTGCTCGATAAGCGTCTCCGGCTCCAATTTTTCGGAAACCGTGGTAAAATTCTTGATATCGGAAAAAAATACCGTGGCCTCGCGGCGTTCGCCGCCTAATTTCAACATATCCGGACTCTTCAACAGCTCATTGACCACCGAGGCGGTCAGATAATGCTGAAACATATTCTTGATGTAGCGTTTGTTGCGCTCCTCATCCACATAGCGATAAGCCAAAACAAAAAGATAAGCAAAGAGTATAGCCAACACCGGCCGAACCAGTTCCAGCCAAAAAGCATCGGTGGCGAACCAAATAGTGGCTAAATATCCATAACCACCAATCAGAGCAGCCGTTGCCAGACCGCTGATCCACGGCTTTACCAGCATGGCCAACAGCGCTACCGCCACCGCCAGCAACATAAATGTGATGATAGCGTAGATAGGACTCTGTTTGTTGATGAATTCGCCTTTGAGCATGTCGTATAAAATATTGGCATGCACTTCGACTCCGGGAAAGGCATCCTGAAAGGGCACCGGCCGAATATCCGCCAGACCAGCGGCAGAAGTGCCGACAAAAATGATTTTATCTTGAAACATCTCTTGCGGCAGTCGCTGCATGAGCACATCGTAATAAGAGACGTAGCGGAAGGTCTGGAAGGTACCCTGATAGCTGATGAGCATGCGGCCGTTGCGATTGATGGGGATGCGTCTCCCTGGTTGCCCTTTGGGCTGCAGAATCATTGCTTTACCGGGCGATACTTGTATTTCTTCCGGTTTTACCCCGAGGATGCCCATGGCCATGCTGAGGGTGAGGGATAGATACTGCCGGCCGGCAAAGTTGAGAAAGAGGGGCATGGTGCGGATGACGCTGTCGTTATCGGGCGAGAAATTGGCGTAACCGATGCCTGCGGCGGCATTATAGAGCTGGATCAGTCGACCATCCATGCGCTCGGCGTGACGGAAGTGTGCTGCCGTTGCTGCCGACAACGCCAATGAGAACTTTTCCGCGGCAAATCCCTGCGGTGGCGCTTCCATGGGATAGAGAAAGGCGTTGGCGTCGGCCATGGAAAAGGCCATGGCATGATAGACGTTGCCAGCCGCTCGGGTAGCGGCCACCAGCAGCGAATCCATCTCCGCATCTTTATCCGGCTCCATGAACAGCACGTCGAAGGCAATGGCCTTGGCCCCGCCAACGCTCATGTAATCGATGATCTGCGCATGATAACTGCGCGGCCATTGATCGAATCGGCCCAGTTTCTCCAGACTGCGATTGTCGATGTCGACGATGATGATATCCTCGATGGTCTCGCCGCCTCGCCGCTCCCATAAAGTCTGCAGCCGCTTTACATAACGCCAATCCAGCGTCTTGGCCTCAAAAGCTTCAAACAGATCATATTCTAAAAAGAAAGTGATAAGAAGGATGAGTATGGCGGCCGATAGGCCCAGGAGAGCGCCGTATAAAAGACGTTTGCTCAGTTTGGTATGCATAAAAAGCTCTCAAAAAATAATCGCAGCAGTTCTCAATACAGATGATTTATCAAGATCAATGCCATCTTGAAGGATATTTAATAAATATAATCATCCACTATTAAAAAAACAACAAGGCAAATATAGGAGTCTCATAGGAAAATAGGTAAAGATGAAAACAACCTCTCTTAGGGTCTCCGGCGAACTATTGTAATTTCATAAACAGCATTCGGCAACAATCTGGCCGCGAGATTAGCCCTTTGCCCTAAGTTTACCGAGTTCACGTGAGAGGATTTTATCTTTTCCCCTTGACATGTCTTTTTTCAGTTGATCATAGGAGTAGCTAATCAAAGTCTTGTTGCTCCCAAAGATATTTCTTCGTCTCCGCTACCAACACCCCGCTGAGGAATAGTAATGCGATGATGTTCGGCACCGCCATTAGTCCGTTGGCGAGATCGGCAAAATCCCAGACGAATTGCAGCGAAAAAATAGCGCCGAGAAACACGGCGATGCACCAGGCAACGCGATAAGGCACGATCGCCCGTCGGCCGAGGAGGTATTCGATGGATTTTTCGCCATAATAGGACCAACCCAGAATCGTGGAAAAGACAAAGGTCATCAACCCCACCGTGAGGATGATTGGTCCAATGTAGGGAATGTGGCCGAAAGCTGTGCGTGTCAGCACTGCGCCATTGGCGCCGCTTTGCCAATCGCCCGAGTTGACCAGCACCAAGCCGGTGATGAGGCACACTACCACGGTATCCCAAAAAGTGCCGGTGGCTGAGACCAATGCCTGGCGCACGGGATTCTTCGTTTGCGCCGCAGCGGCGACAATGGGAGCGCTGCCCAATCCCGATTCGTTGGAAAACAATCCCCGCGCCACACCATAGCGCAAGGCCATCATCACGCCGGCGCCGGCAAATCCACCTACGGCTGCGTGACCCGAAAAAGCGGAACGTACGATCAAGGCGATGGTCTGTGGCAGGGTCGCATAGTGCAATGCGAGGATGTAGGTACATCCCAATACGTAAAAAATTGCCATGAATGGCACCAAGACTTCGCAGACGCGGGCGATGCTCTTGATGCCGCCTAAGATGACCACGGCCGTGAGGGAAGCCAACAATATTCCGGTCGCCCAAGGTGGCAGGTTTAGGGTGTCGTGTGCCAGAGTGGAAATGGAATTGGCCTGCACCATGCAACCGATGCCGAAAGCCGCCACAGCCGTAAATAACGCAAAGGCTAAGCCCAAGCCTCGTTTCTGCAAGCCGATTTCCAGCACATACATTGGCCCGCCGGCCATGGTGCCGTCGGCGGTTTTGATGCGATATTTGACCGCCAACAATGCTTCCGAATATTTGGTGGCGATGCCAAAAACGCCGGTCAACCACAACCACAAAACCGCGCCAGGGCCACCCAAAGCCACAGCCGTGGCTACGCCGACGATGTTGCCGGTGCCTATGGTCGCTGCCAGCGCCGTGGTCAATGCGCCGAATTGGCTGACATCACCTTCCGATCCTCTATCTTTGGCAATGGATAGTTTGATGCCCTTCCAGATATATCGCTGCGGAAAGCGCAATCGCAACGTGAGAAAAAGGTGCGTACCCAATAACAGCACAATCAACGGCAACCCCCATAAAAAGCTGTCCAACTTGCTCACCAACGAAGCGATATATTCCATCACGAATTCTCCTTTGCAATATGGTAGCCTCTGGATCTACTGTTAACCATCCATTTCATGCGGATATATCTTGGTCTATCTGCACGACTTTTTCATTCATTGATCAATTGAATATCTCTTCATGAAGTCTTGCCATCGAGCTTATTTACGATAGGTTCGGCTGTTCAGTTTGCTTTTTATTGAGTTATCATGGCATGCTGTTCCTGCTTCCATTTTTCCGCCAACCGCTGAAAATGGGGCTCGGCATAGGTGAAAAATTGCTTCCAGGCAGAACAAAAGTAATTCAGTCCTTGAGGATGAAACCGACGTTCGCGCGGACAGCCGCCATAGCAGTGAGGTAAAAAACAACACTCTCTACATTCGTGTGGCAGATCAGCCTTGTATTTTCCGAACCGCCTCTGCACCTCACTGTTCAACAAAGCGGGTAATTGATCCTGCAACACATTGCCCAGTCGCCACTCAGGCTCGACGTAGAAATCGCAGGCGAACACATCGCCGTTATGCTCGACCACCAAGTACTGACCGCATTCGGGTAATAGAGTGCACTCCGGCGCTGGCAAGCCGACGTATGTATAGAAAAGGGAATCGAACCAGCGGATGGATGTGCGGGGGATGCCATAGCGAAAGTCCCCGCGCCAGAGGTCGAACAGTTCGCATAGGAATTGGCCATAGGCTTCGGCAGGGACGGCGTATGGCGCCGGTTTTTTCACATCTTCTGTGCTCGGCTCGATGCAGGGAATGAACTGCATATATTGGATACCATTTTTTTTATGGAATTGGTAGATCTCACGAGCAAAACGAACGCTATAGTCGTTGACGACGATCAGGGCATTGACATCGACGCCGGCATTGAGCAGTAGGTCACGTGCTTTTATCACTTGCTCCCAGCTGGGTTTTCCGGAGCGAAAACGACGATAATGGTCGTGAACATGGGCGGGGCCATCCAGAGATAATCCCACGAGAAATCGACCTTCCCGCAGAAAAGCAGCCCAATTGCCATCGATGAGCAGGCCGTTGGTTTGTAGGCCGTTGCCCACCGTTTGCCCGGCGCGGCCATAGCGCATCTGAAGCTGTAGCGCTGTCTCAAAAAATTTCAAGCCCATAAGCGTGGGCTCGCCGCCTTGCCAGCCAAAGTTTAACTGTGGCTCACCGGTGTACATCATTTGTCTTATGGTTTCGCGTAAAATTTCCTCAGTCATACGACGGCTGGCTGTCGGAAATAAATCTGCCTTTTGCAGATAAAAACAATAGACACAATGGAGATTACAATCGGGCCCCGCGGGTTTGATCAATATGGACCTAAGCGGTTTCACAACAACTCCGCTAAAATACCTTCGATTTCCCCATCGGCAAGTTCTCGGGGATTGCCTTTCATGCTCGAACCTCGCGAAGCCTTGACTAATTCGGCCAACAGCTGCTTGGATATGGATTGGCTTGGGAGTTTGCGGGGGATTGCCAGTTCTGCTACCAGCTGGTCAATAAAGGCGATGGCCTTATCCGCTGCTAATTGGTCATTTCGAAGCGCTTCGCCGCTCAGGGCATAATAAATTTCGGCAAATCGTTGGACGCAGACGTCACGATTGGCGCGCATCACGTGTGGCAACAACATGGCACAAGCGCGGCCATGCGGTACATCAGCCAGGGCACCCAGCGCCGCGGCAATGCCATGTGCCGCCCCCAATCCCGAATTGGCCAGCGCCATCCCACTCAACAGGCTGGCCAGCATCATGCCTTCACGGGCGTCTATGTCGTTGCCATCGACATAAGCGCGGTGCAGATAGTTTCCGGCCAGGCGAATGCCCTTCAGAGCCAGCGCCTGAGGGATCGGTTGGGCTTTGGCAGAAACATAGGATTCGATCAACTGCGTCAGCGCATCCATGCCGGTTTCGGCGGTGATACGCGGCGGTAGTGAAAGCGTAAGTTCGGCATCCAGCAGGGCAATTTTCGGCAACAGTAAGGGGCTGCGCATGCTCTTTTTGGCTCGCAGCTTTGGTTCGATGATGACCGCATTCTTGGTGGCTTCGGCGCCTGTGCCCGCAGTCGTCGGCACCGCAATAAACGGCAATGGTGGCTGACGGATGATGCCCTGGCCGATGCCCTCCAGGTATTCGCTCACCTCGCCAGGATTGGTCGCCAGGGCGGCCATGGCTTTGGCGGTATCGATGCAACTGCCGCCGCCAATAGCCACCACCACCTCGGCTTCGGTTTGATGAATCGTTGTGACTCCTATCCTCACGTCTTCTATGGTGGGTTCGCCGTCCGGCAATTTAAAGAGGTTGATCTCGAGATGGGCAGCGGTAAAATCGGCTTCGAGTTTTTGCAGGGCACCGGAGTGGATAAAATGCTCTCCGCGCAGGCAGATTAAAACTTTTTGTCCGAAGGATGCGGCCAGCCGGGGTAGCTCTTGCAGACGGCCGCGACCGAATACGATCTCATTGACGGTGTGAAAAGTAAAGTCCATGTAGACTCTTTTCCTCCAGTTCAACGAACAAAATCGGGAATTCAGGCTCTAGCCTTTCATTCCGGAAACCCTAAAGGGTTAATTCCGCTGCTGTTTTCGATCGCAAATTTTCAGTACGCGAGCGGGAATTCAGGCTTTAGCCTTTCATTCTTGAAACCCTAAAGACTAAACCCTGCCGTTTTCAGCAATCGCAAACGAGAAAATCAGCGCCTCCTATCATGTCACTTTACCAGCACCATGCCGCTGGTGGGCGATAGCGTCACCTTTTTCTCCACCGGCATGCCCAATGGCACAACTCCCGCCTGGGCTTCGTTGACCAAAACCTGCCAACGGCCGGGGGGCAAATCGAAAACCGCCGCTTCCGATCTATGCGCATTGAGCAAAACCAAAATTTCCGTCTCCTGAGCATCCTTTGGGGCCAGCCGATAAGATAGGGCAAAGGGATTCGGCGATGCGAAAAATTCGATGTGCTTTTTTTCAGAATGCCGAAAGGCGGCATATTTTTTCCGCAGTGCGATCAACCCCTTATAATACTCCACCAGCTCCCGATTCCACTCGGCGTGCTGATAATTCAAATAGTTGGTCTCGTTATCTTTGTTATAGCTATTATGATCCAGTCGGCCAACATGCGGGTCGGGCGCGTCGGTCTTGGCGATGAGCTTGCTGCGGCCGAACTCGTTGCCTTCCTCGAACATCACCGCCCCCTGACTGGTGAAGAGGATCAATGCGCCAAGTTTATGGATTTTCATCTGCAAAGGCGTCAATCGGGCATTTTTATCGGCATCGGTTACCACCTCGTCCAACCCCACCTCGCCGCAGCCGATACGGACGAAATCGCCGAGGCAATGATCGTCGTGCGATCCGAGATAGTTGACGGCGTGGCCCGGCTTTTGAAACAGCCCGCCATCTTCGACCAATGTGCCGCAGATGTAGCTCTTGACTTTTTCCAGGTTATTTCCGCCCCACCAGCGGCCAAATATGAAACACTGGCCGTCACCGGGGTTCTGGCCTTTAATGCCGTTGCGGAACTGATCATTCCAAGCGGCCCAATCATGTTGGGAAAACTCGGCCGGATGATACTTGCCTCCACCCCATGGCTCGGCAATCAAAATGACGTTGGGATTGATTTTACGCGCCTCGCGGGTGATCAAATCCACCGTCTCCCAGTCGATCATCGAGGCGAGGTCAAATCGAAATCCATCCACATGGTATTCGCGCATCCAGAAAAGCACACTATCGAGGATGAGCCTTCTCGCCATCGGACGCTCGGTCTTGAAATCATTGCCACAGCCGCTGGTGGCCACATAATTCTGATCATCATCCAATCGAAAATAATATTTCTTGTCTACCAGTTTGAAACAATTCTGATCATATTGGGAAACATGGTTATAGACCACATCGAGAATGACGGCGATGCCGGCGCGGTGAAAAGCTTTGACGACATCCTTAAAGGCATTGATCTGCCGGCCATCGGCACCGCAAAGCTCGCCCGGCCGCATACTGTTACCAGCGGCATAGTACGACTCTGGGGCGAAAAAGTATGAAGTCATATACCCCCAGTGGTTGCGACTGTAAGGATTCCAGGTGTTGGTAACGCCATCCACTGGCACCTGATAGGGAATCTCGATATTGCCGAATTCATGAACCGGCAAAAACTCCACGGCGTTGACGCCAAGCGACTGGATATAATCGATGCCACCCGGCTTGCCTCTCTGGATCAGGCCTTCATAGGTACCTGCCAACTCTGGAGCCACCCCTGAGCTGGGATGCGCTGTGAGATCGCGGATGTGACACTCATAGATGATCAGATCCTCCATCTTTAGCTGCAGCGGCGTATCCCCTTGCCAATCGTAATTTCGGTCATCGATAATGAGCGTGCGGCCGCGATGCAAATATTCATTGCGCGTGACCACCGCACGCGAATAGGGATCGCAAATCAATTTTTCCGCATCAAAAGCCTCGGTCGGACTCTTCGGCCCCTCTACTCGGTAATTGTAGTATTGACCGAAATAATGGCCAGGCAACAAACATTCCCACACACCATCGCTGTCGCGCAACATTTCGTGTTGCACATACGCCTCTCCGTCGGCGGTCGTGAAAAGCAGCAGCGATACTCTCTTAGCCCTCGGCGCAAACAAACGGAAAATGGTATTGTCCTCATTCCACACACAGCCCAACGGCTTGTGCGAATAAAACGTATCCAGCACGCGGTCGGGCTGTAGTTCCTTCTTCACACCATGATAACTGATGAAATACGCCTCGGTCAAGTCGAAAGGGTCGGTATGCAGGCGCCAAAAACCATCTTTGCGCTCAATGCTGTGAATGCGCCTTTTGGGGGAAATCGTGAAATCTTTTTTATCGGGTTTGACCCCCGGGTCGTGAAAAAAAACATCGACGATATTCAACGCATTGATTTTTGCCGAACGTATCATAGGTGTATCCGCATTTCCACAGGTTAGCAATCCAAAGAGGGTTAATAAGATAAATAAAAAATGTATCATCACCTGCCTCACGGCTTTTGCAAATAATGAGTGCTTTTTTGCTATCATCGCCTCTAAAAGCGAGTTGATAATTGCCTATTGCCGCAGTATAACTTCCAGCGCCTTTTCTGCCTCCTCCCGATCGTTAAAGGGGATGGTGCGGTCTTTGAGCGTCTGAGTTGTTTCGTGGCCCTTTCCTAAGAGCATGACGATATCGCCAGGGCCGGCCATTTTGATAGCGGTTGCGATGGCTTCGGCGCGATCGATGATGGTTGTGACTTTGGCGGCATCGCAGCCGGCAGCAATTTCCTGGATGATCTGCTGCGGATCCTCATTGCGCGGATTGTCCGCGGTGAGGATGATGCGATCGCTGTATTTGGAAGCGACCCCACCCATGATCGGCCGTTTCTCCTTGTCGCGATCGCCGCCGCAGCCGAACACGGTGATCAACTGCCGCGGTTGGAGGCTCTTGGCCAGGCTGAGCACGTTCTCCATACCGTCGGGGGTATGGGCGTAATCGACCACCACTGAGAAAGGCTGGCCTTTATCGACCAATTCGAAGCGACCCGCGACGCGTATCGGCCGCTCCAACCCCGATTTGATTGTCGCCAGGTCCAATCCTTGCGAGATCGCCACCGCCACGCCAGCTAAGGCATTGTAGACGTTGAACCGCCCCACCAGACGGGTGTCGATGGCGATCTCACCAATAGGCGTAACCAGTCGATAGCGGGTGCGATTGATCGCATATTCGATGTCCTTGGCCATTACATCCGCCGGTTTTTCGATCCCATAGGTGATGACCTTGGCTTGGGTGGCCTGGATAAAGTAATCGGCATGGGGATCGTCGCGGTTGATGATGGCATGGTTATGTGGTTGAAGCCAGCGGAACAGCTTGAGTTTGGCATTGCGATAATTTTCGATGGTTTTATGGAAATCCAGATGATCCTGGGTGAGGTTGGTGAACAGCGCCACATCGAACTGGCAGCCTTGCAGCCGATGGAACTCGATGCCGTGGGAGGAGGTTTCCATGACGCAATAATCAAAGTTCAAATCCGCCATTTGTCGTAGAATGGCCTGCAAATCCGGCGGCTCCGGAGTGGTGTCTTTGGATTTGTGGATCTCGCCGTTGAGCTTGTAATAAAGCGTGCCGATAAGTCCGATTTTGTATTTTTGGATAAAGATGCTCTCGACGACGTGGGTTGTGGTGGTCTTGCCATTGGTCCCGGTGACGCCGATGAGCTTGAACTGCCGGGAAGGAAATCCGTAGAATCGGTTGGCGAGAACGCCCAACGCATAGCGAGAGTCGGGCACCAGAACTTTGACGATGTGCGGCGGCACTTCCATATCCTGTTGTAACACCACTGCCACAGCGCCGTTTTTGATGGCATCCGGCACGAATGGATGGCCATCGGGGATTTCGATTTTGTCCAGTTGGGTGTAGATGTTGATGGCAACATAGATGAATCCCGGCTCGATGCGCAGAGGATCATAAGCGATGCCTCTGACTTCTATGCCGGCGGGGTTGCCGACGACTTTTTTTTCTTTGAGATCGTCCAAATATACGTTCAGCTCCATAGCATGTCCTCGATAAAGTCTTTCAGTTTGTTCTTTATAATTTATAATTTAGCCAAATATTCTATAAAAGTCAATAAATCTTGCATGATGTTGTGGTAAGATAGATTTGCAAAATGTACGTAATTAATTTTTATCATTTTAAAATAATAATCAAATGCTATAATTTACATGAATTATGGCATTAAATTTGCAAATTTAATATAAGGAAAAATATAATAATTTATTAATTTTTTCTAAAATTATAAATTATATAGAGATGATAAACATTTGAGACATTGTCAAGTAATTCTGTTGAAATTTAGCTTTAAAATTGAAAGAGGTTTCTCCTGAGAATAAAAGTTTTTCATGTTGTGCTGGAAAGC
>FWPV01002714.1_pt1 | contig 42407 bp, 42 predicted proteins | sample 2228371 | NCBI WGS metagenome assembly FWPV01 (sample SAMEA103939776, study PRJEB20133) | metagenome
GCGATAGCTAAGGAAGGCATCCTGGAGGCCAAAACGTTTTGCTAGAATACGAGCATGCACACCGGCTCTAAACCCAGGTCGGTTTGCGGGATAATATCCCAAACCGGGTGTTATCCCGCACCTGCGGTTTAAATACTAGTTGGGCGGGTCGTCGCGGGATGCGTCCCGAGCGAAGTTGCGCAGCCGGTGAGACGCAGAGCGGCGGACAAGGAGCCGGTCAGCCGGCGAGAACGCATAGCGCGGTCAGCAGTGGTTTCAGCGGCGCGTGAGTTTCAGGCCGGTCAGGGCAATGTGCCGGTAGGTGTCGCGTGTGGTCGGAGAAGCGCGCAGGCTTGGCAAGGAGCCGGTCAGTCGGTGAGAGCGCATGGCACGGTCGGCGGAGTATCGAGCGCCGGGCAGTGTCGGCATCGGGCAGGGATAGGTTCGGTGCAATGCACACGCTCACGCAGGCCCAGGTCGGTCGGGCGGCGGCGTGGCCCCCGCCCAACACTGCATCCAGCCGACACGCTCCGCGTGCGGCTGATGCCCACCGTTAATCCTTATACGGGTCAAACTCATCCGCCCCGGCCATCACCACAATCAGCGGGCGCAGGGTGAGCAGCACCTGGATGGTGGGGCCTTGGGCTTCCAGCACTTCCGGCAGGCGGCGGTAGACGTGCGGGCTTTCGTCCAGGCCGCCGCCGCGCAGGATCACGCCCTTTTGCTTGACCCATTTCTTCATGGCACCCTGCGTTACTTGGCCGGGCTCAATCACCTCTCAGGTCTTGCGATTGACCTTGCCCAGCGCCTTGCGGCGGCTCATCACCCGGCCCGCGCCGTGAACCGTCGAAAACATGGCGGCTTCTTGCATGGTGCGGGTCTCGGTATTGGCTTGGGGCGTGCCCTGCAAAATCACTGCGTCGTCGCCCATGCTGCCGCCCACGAAGCCCTTCTGGCCAGGGAAGGCTGGGGTTGCGCCCTTGCGGACGACGACCAGCTCTTCGCCGCCGTGTTGCTCTTTCCACCCGAAATTATGATGGTTGTGGACGAGTTCTTGCTCTTTCCCACCCAGAATCTGCACCACCTTGCGGGCCACCCACTCGCGGCCCGCGTAGGCGTACTCGCCCGCCAGGTTCATCAGGGCCCAGTAGCCTTTGCCCATCTCCGAGTCGAGGTCTAAGAGCGCCTCAATCTCGACGTTGCGAGCGTCCCAAGGCTTGTTCTGGTACAGCGCCATAAAGCCCGAGGCCACGGTGTGCCCCAGCCCACGGCTGCCGAAGTGTACGCCCACCCAGATGTTGTCTTGCTCATCCGCGAACACGTCTACATAGTGGTTGCCCGACCCCACAGTTCCAAGCTGTGAACGAGCCTTGTCGCGCAGACCAACGCGGTACTGCGATGGTACGGCATCCCAGGCCTCGCTCTCAAACAGAGGGTGGTCGGTGGGGGCATCGTCGGCCTTGTTGCTGCGGCCCACGCCAAAGCTGATGCTAGCGGCAATCTCGTCGGCCAGTTTTTCCAGGTGGGGCTGAATGTCGGCCAGCTCGAGGTCGGTGCGAATGGCTGCGTTGCCGCAAGCAATATCAAAACCCACCCCTGCCACCGAGACCTTGTTGCGGTAGGCGGCCACCCCGCCGATGGGCATGATGTAGCCCATATGCCCGTCCGCCATCAGCGCAGCTTTTTCGGCACGGTGGGCCACATCCCGAAGCTGTGCCAGGGTTTGGGCGTCGTGCTTGCCGAATACTGCAATTCCATCTTCGTATCGCATGGTTGACCTCGAGGGATGCTGTGTGTCGAGTGCCGAGGGTCGAGAGCCAGGTGGATCTTCGCTTCCAGAGTGTCACAACAAAAAAGCCCGCGTGGTTTGCGGGCTTGGGGTGCCATAGGATTCGGTCTAGCCGATACAACTCAGCCGTACCCGCGAGAAGATTTCCCGCTGGGGATTTGGATTTTGCGGTGCTATCAGGCCCAACATGGTTTCCTCTAAAAGTTTAGGGCCGCCAAGCGGCCCCGCTGGTGCCGGGAGCGGGACTTGAACCCGCACAGGCTTGCGCCCGCTACCCCCTCAAGATAGTGTGTCTACCAGTTCCACCATCCCGGCAGAGGGTCGGTCTGATTTCTCAGACGCAAGGTCTAGGTTAGTAGGCGGAGAGGCCCTTGTCAAGAAAGGGTGCTGGGTGTACGGTGGGCTTTAGGCCCGCTAAGGGCCCCGACAACCTGGCCACAGTTTTGGTGCCTGGGCGCGTAGTCCAGGCTTAAAGTGGGGAAATCCGGTGCAAGTCCGGTACTGTCGCGCAGCGGTGACGGTGCATTGGGGCCCTCTGGCCACCGCCCGAAGTCCGAATACCTGCCAAAACGCCTTCTTACTCCGATACGGAAGGCACCTCTCGCAAGAAGGGGGAGTTTCGGGGAAGCGTATTTCGTAGCGTCCTCGCCCCCGAGGGCGTTTTTTTCATGCTCTGGGGGCTCCTCATGCGAGGCCAGGTTGGGAAAGGACGCAGCATGAAGAGATTTATCTGGTTTTGGATCCTGGCCGTGGGCTTTCAGATGCTGGCCTTTGGCCAGGCGCAGCCCTTCCCTCGCACCCTGACCGACGACCTGGGCCGCAGCGTGACCCTCAAGGCGGCCCCTCAGCGCATTGTCGCCCTGCTGCCCTCGGTCACAGAGACCCTCTGCGCCATGAACGCCTGTGGGCGGCTGGTGGGGGTGGACGACTTTTCCGACTTTCCCGAGGCGGTGAAGCGGCTGCCAAAGGTGGGAGGCTACTTCAATCCGAACCTCGAGGCCATGGTCGCCCTCAAGCCCGACCTGGTCATTGTCTCTATCTACGGCAAGCTGCACGAGGCGCTCGAGCGGGCGGGGGTGTCCACGTTTGCCATCAGGGCCGAGACCTACGACGACATTTTCCGCACCACCCGGCTCCTGGGCCGCGCCCTGGGGCTGGAGGCCCAGGCCGAGCGGCTGGTGGCCCGCATCCAGCAGGAGGTCTATGCGGTGGAGAGCAGGGCCGCCAAGGCCACCGCGCGCCCCACCGTCTACTACGAGATAGACCCCACCCCCTACACAGCCGGCCCCGACTCCTTCATCGGCACCCTGATTGCCAAGGCCAGGGGGCAGAACATTGTTCCCAGGGAGATGGGGCCTTTTCCCCAGATTAGCCCCGAGCTGGTGGTGCAGCGGAACCCGGCCATCATCGTGCTGACCCATCCGGGGGCCGCCGACCTGCCCAAGCGGGCGGGCTGGAGCGCTGTGGCGGCCATCCGCAACAAGCGTATTTGTGCCTACAGCGGCGAGCAGGACAACCTGCTCTCGCGCCCCGGCCCCCGCGTGGCCCAGGGCCTGCAACTACTGGTGAGCTGCTTCCACCCCGGCCAGCGCTAAAGGGGTTCAGGTGACCGTGCAAAAGCCCCGTTACTGGCCTCTTCTGGCCCCTTACCACAGGGGGCGGGGCTGGGTGGCCCGCCGGCTGCTGGTTTTTGGCGGGCTCCTCTTGCTGTTGGGTCTGGGCCTGGTGCTGGGGGTGGGCTACGGGGCCGTGCCGATTCCGCCACTCGAGGTCGTCCGCTCCATGCTGGGGTTGCACGAGAACCCCATCATCACCGAGCTGCGCCTGCCCAGGGTGCTGGCCGCCATGCTGGTCGGTGCGGCGCTGGGCCTTTCGGGGGCGGCGTTCCAGGGTTTGTTTCGCAACCCCCTGGCCGACCCTTACCTGATGGGCTCGGCAGCGGGGGCGGCTTTTGGGGTCACGCTGTCGGTCAGCCTGGCGGGGGGCCTCACCGGCGCGTTTGCGCAGAATGCCGTCTTCGATTTTGTGCCCCTCTCGGCCACCCTGTTTGGCTTTCTGGGCGCGGTGGGGGCGGTGCTTTTGGTGCTGCTGCTCTCGGGCGGAGCCAGCCGCACCAACGACCTGATTCTGGCCGGGGTGGTGGTGGGGAGCGTGCTGGTCAGCCTGACCAGCTACCTGATGCTGCAGGACGCCGACCGGGTGCGGGCGGTGTTTGCCTATACCCTGGGCAACCTGGCCTTTGTGGGCTGGAGCGGGGTGGGGTCGCTGGCCTTGTATCTGCTCTGTACCCTACCCATCTTTTTGCTGTTGGGGCGTACCCTCAACGCGCTCAATCTGGGTGAGGAAACCGCCCGTAGCCTGGGGCTGCCGCTGGGCTGGCTCAAGCTGCTCATCATTGGAGCGGTCACCCTGCTCACGGCTGCGGCGGTCGCGCAGGCGGGCATCATCGGCTTTGTGGGGCTGGTGGCCCCCCATATCCTGCGCCGCCTGGTGGGGGGCGACTATCACTACCTGCTCCCGGCTTCGGCCCTGGGTGGGGCCATCCTGCTGGTACTGGCCGACCTCCTGGCCCGCACCCTGATTGCCCCAGGCGAACTGCCGGTTGGGATACTGACCACACTCCTGGGGGGGCCGTTTTTCCTGTACCTGTTGTGGCGGGGGCGGCGGGTGTGAGGGGCAGAAGAGAGGGGGAAGGATCGATCATGGGGGTATTCACGGCACGAGCAGCAAAGGCTGGGGGTAGAGCTTCACTGGCTTCGCCCAGCGGCCCACTTTCGGCCGTTAACGTCTCTTTCGCCTACCGCAACCAGGCTGTGCTGAGCGACATCACTATCGGGCTTCGCCCCGGCGAGTGGCTGGCGCTCCTGGGCCCCAACGGGGCGGGGAAGAGCACGCTGCTGCGTTTGATGGCGGGACTGCTCCAGCCCGGCGCGGGTCAGGTGCAGCTGGGCGACGAGCGGCTGGAGCGGCTCTCGAGCTGGAGGCGGGGCCAGCAAATTGCTTTTCTGCCACAGAATGGGGGCTACCCCGAAGACCTCACGGTAGAGGAAGTGGTGCTGCTGGGGCGTACCCCCCACCTGGGGTTGCTGGGCCGGGCCGGCAAGGCCGACTGGGAGGCAGCCTTCTGGGCCATGGAACAGACCCAGGTGACCGGGTTTCGTCATCGGCTACTGCCCACGCTGTCGGGCGGGGAGCGGCAGCGGGTTCTGCTGGCCCGGGCGCTGGCGGCTCGGCCAAAGTTCTTGCTCCTGGACGAGCCGACCAACCACCTCGACCTGCACCACCAGGCCGAGTTCATCTGCCTGCTGGCGGGTTTGCGAGCCCAGGGCCTGGGCATCCTGACCGTGCTGCACGACCCCAACCTGGCGGCCCGGGCCGACCGGGTGGCTTTTTTGCACCAGGGGCGTATCAGGGCCCTGGGTGCCCCCCTCGAGGTGTTGCAGGAACCCTTGCTTCAGGGGGTGTATGGCCCGGGGGTGCGGGTGCGCCACCTGGAGGGGTGTCCGGTAGTCTTGTTGGGAGGGTAGGATGCGCCAGAGTCTCAAGGTGAACAAAGCCTACCTGCTGCTCGAGTTGGGGGAGGTCTGCCTGTTGGAGACGCAGTACCGCTTCCCCCGCCTGGCCCAGCGGGTGGTGGTGCTGCCGGATCGCCAGGCGGCCTGCTACGACCGCCTGGTATACCCCACGGCCCTGCAAAAGCGCCTCTTTGCGTTGGGTCTTCCTCCGATGGGCAACCTGATCTACACCCTGCCGGTGGATCCCTTCGATTTCGAGCAGGAAGGGGATACCCTGCGGCTGCCCGGACTGCGGATCTACCTGGCCGGGGCCCCGGAGTTTGTGGAGAGCCCCTGGTACGCCTATGTGCGGGCGCGGCAAAGGAGGGCCGGATGCGCGTAGCCAGCCTGGTGCCGGCGGCCACGGAAATCCTGCGCTTTTTGCAGGTCGAGCCGGTGGGGGTCTCGCACGCCTGTGGCTGGGCGGGTAAGCCCGTCCTCACCGAGAGCCTGCTGCCATATGGGCTATCCCAGGCCGAGATCGACCGGCGGGTGCGCCAGGCGGTGGCGGCGGGGCAGAGCCTTTACTGGGTGAAGGCCCAGCGCTTGGCTGAACTCGAGCCCGACCTGGTGCTGACCCAGGGCGTTTGCGAGGTCTGCGCCGCTACCTCGGGCGAGGTGGGCCGGGCGGTGGCGTTGCTCTCCCATCCCGTGCCCACCCTGAGCCTGCATGGCACCCGGCTGGAGCACCTGTGGGACGACCTAAGCCGGGTGGCCGAGGCCCTGGGGGTGGAGGCAACCCCGGCCATCCGGGGGCTGCCGGCTCGCTTGGAGCGGGTGCGGCAGAGGGTGGCGGGCCGCCGGCCTCCTAGGGCGGTTTTTCTGGAGTGGCTCGAGCCCCCCTTCCTGGGGGGGCACTGGGTGCCCGACCTCATCGAGGCCGCGGGTGGGCTGGCCCTGGGGGCTAGCCCAGAGGCCCCCAGCCAGCGCAGCGACTGGGCGGCCCTGGCCCGCCTAAAGCCCGAGGTGGTGCTCTTCTCCTTTTGCGGCTACGACCTGGCTGGGGCCCTGGAGGTGCTAAGGGGGTGGCGCCCGCTTTGGCCCAGCCTGCAGGCGGCCTGGGCTTTGGACGCGGGGCCCTTCTGCGCCCTTACCCCCAGGGTGGTGCGGGGGGTGGAGATACTGGCCGCGCTGTTTCACGGCTGCCCCGACCTGCCACCCCCCCGCCCAGAGGAGGCCCAGCGGTTGCTATGAGCGAACTCTGGCTGGTGCGCCACGGCGAAACCCCCTGGAACCGGGAGGGGCGGCTTACCGGCTGGACCGATCTGCCCCTTACCCCCTTAGGCGAGCAGCAGGCCCGGGCCCTGTCCGGCTGGCTGCGGGCCGAACGCTTCGAGAAGGTGCTGGCCTCCGACCTGCGGCGGGCCCTCCAGACCGCCCGCCTGGCCTACGGTGAGCCCCAGGCCACCTCGCCGGCGCTGCGCGAGCTGAATTTTGGGGCTTTGGAGGGCCTCTGCTGGGCCGAGCTGGCCGAGGAGTACAGGCAGGCCCTTCTGGCCTTCGAGGGCTTCCAGGCCCCAGGCGGCGAGTCTACCGCAGCGCTACGGCAACGGGTCTACGGATTCTTCGATTGCCTGCCTCCGGGCCGTCACCTGATCTTTACCCACGGGGGGGTGCTCAGGATGGTGCTGCGTGCGTTTGACCGGGATCGGTTCCTGCCGCCCGGCGCGGTGGTGGGGCTGGACTGGACGCACCAACGGGTGCTGTTTGTGCGCGATGAACCGGCAGTGGAGGGGGCGCGCGGCGGTACCGGGATGTAGCGCCGGAGGCTCAGGGCTTGGGACGCGAAAGAGGGTAGCATGAACGGCAGACAGCCCACCACACAAAAGAGGCAGAAGGGCGCACCCGCCCCTCCGATGGAGGCCAGCCGATGAATGCGGAAGCCCGCTTGATTCTGGTGACGGGGGGTGCCAGGGCCGGCAAAAGCGCCTTTGCCCAGGAGTGGGCCCACGCGCTGGGCGATAAGGGGGTCAGCTTTATCGCCACGGCCCAGCCCCTGGACGAAGAGATGCGCCGGCGCATCGCCCAGCACCAGGCCGAGCGCCCCGCTACCTGGGAGCTTTTGGAAGAACCCCTCGAGGTGCCCCACACCCTCTCGCTGGCCCAGGGCCGGGTGGTGCTGCTGGACTGCCTGACCCTGTGGGTTTCCAACCTGATGCACGCCGGACGCGAGGTTCTGCCGGCCATCGAGAACCTCCTGGCGGTTCGCGCCGAGGTTGACAAGACCCTGCTGGTGGTCACCAACGAGGTGGGGATGGGCATCGTGCCCGACAATGCCCTGGCGCGGCACTACCGCGACCTCCTGGGTGCGGCCAACCGCCGCCTGGCCGAGGAAGCCGACGTGGTGTACCTGCTGGTGGCGGGGATTCCGCTGAAGCTCAAGTCGCCCTGAAACCCGAACCATGACCATGATGACCTTCAACATCCAACCCGTGTCGCAGGAATGGCTCCTTAAGGCTGGCGCATACCTAAACACCCTGACCAAGCCCCCCGGCTCGCTGGGTTTTTTGGAAGAGCTGGGTGTGCGCCTGGCCGCAATCCAGCGAACCCTCCAGCCCAGGCTGGGGCGGGGGGCGGTGGTGGTTTGCGCTGCCGACCACGGTGTGGTGGCCGAGGGGGTCTCGGCCTATCCGGCCGAAGTGACCGCGCAGATGGTGCTGAACTTTCAGGCCGGTGGGGCGGCCATCAATCAGATTGCCCAGGCCGCTCTGGCCGAGGTTCTCGTGCTGGATGTGGGGGTAAGGGGTTCGCAGCTGGGTGCGGGGCTTGGGGTGCGGGTTCGCAACGGAACCGGCAACATCCGGCAGGAGCCTGCCATGACCCTGGCCGAGGCCGAGCAAGCTATCTGGGCCGGCGCAGAGATGGCCAGGGCGGCCATTGCCGGCGGAGCGACCCTGCTGGCAGCCGGCGACATGGGCATCGGCAATACCACCGCCGCCGCCGCGCTTACGGCGGCCTTGTTGGGGCTTCCGGCCGAGGCGGTCACCGGGCGCGGCACCGGGGTAGACGAGGATGGCTACCGGCGGAAGCTCGAGGTCGTGCGCGCCGCGCTGGGTCGGGCCCAGGCCCGGTTGGGCGAGCTGTCAAGTGCCGACCCGGTAGCGGTGCTGGCCGAGCTGGGGGGGCTGGAAATCGCGGCCATCGCCGGTGTATTTCTGGCCGGGGCCGAGGCGGGCTTGCCCCTGGTGACCGACGGTTTTCCGGTGACCACCGGGGCCCTGCTGGCCTGCCGAATGGAGCCCAGCTTGCGCGACTATCTGTTTGCGGGGCATCGCTCGGTGGAGCCGGGGCACACCCGGCAGCTGCAGGCTCTGGGCCTGCGGCCCATCCTCGAGCTGGATATGCGCCTTGGAGAGGGTACGGGGGCTGTTTTGAGCTTTCCGCTTCTGCGGGCAGCGGCAGCGGTCATGGCAGGGATGGCCACATTCTCGCGGGCGGGGGTGTCGCAAACGGCAGAGCCCAGGAAACCCGGCTAGGCTGGCTTTTCGGAGGGTGGCACCGGCAGGGTAGACACAGGGGACAAATACAGCCCAGATTGATATCCGCTCCAGAAAAAAATGTAGAATCAGTCCAAGGAAATCAAATGCCAAAACAAGAGCTTATAGAAAACCTGGATTACTACCTCGAGAACGGCCTGTACGTTTTCACCGAGGTCTATCACCTCAAGCGCGGCTACTGCTGTGGTTCCGGGTGCCGGCACTGCCCGTACCCCCAGGAGATTCAGGCCCAAACCAGAAAGCGCAGGCTCGAGGGCCGCCCGGTCAAAACCCGCGAGGAGTTTCAGGCTCTTTTTGGCGTGGTTCTGGTAGAACGTTAAGCGGTGCGTCCTTTCTGGCTGGCCGTTGGTTTCCTGACCATCTTCCCGGTTCCCCACCTGGGGGAGGTGAAAGATGGCGAGATGAGAGCCGCCTCGGCTTTTTATCCGGTGGCGGGCTATCTGATTGGAGGCGTGCTGGCCATCGTGGCCTGGCTCACGGCGGGGCTGCCCGATGGCTTGCAGGGGGCGCTGTTGCTAGCAGCCTGGCTGGCCTGTACTGGCATGCTGCACCTGGATGGCCTGCTCGACTCCGCCGACGCCCTGCTTTCCATGAAGCCCTCCGCCGAACGCCTGCGTATTCTGGGCGATGTACATATGGGCAGCTTTGCTTTCGGGGTGGGGTTTGTGGTGTTGCTGCTCAAGTGGCAGTTGCTGGCGGCAAATCCCTCGCCCTGGCTGCTCCTGTGCTTGCCCGCCCTGGTGCGATTCGGGCTGCTGATTCCCATGAACCTGTTCCCGGCAGCCCGTCCGGAAGGGCTGGGTGCGCGCAGCCGCGAAGGGCGCATCGTACCCGCCCTTCTGCTGGCCCTGCCCGCAGTACTTTTGTTCCCCTGGGTTGTTTTTGGGGTGATGGCAGTAATGCTGCTGCTGGCCTACTGGGCCGCGGGCCGCCTGGGTGGGGGCCTTTCCGGCGATGTCTACGGGATGCTGGTCGAGCTGGGCGAGCTGGCGGGGCTATGGGTGTTTGTGGTCTTGTTCTAGCGCAGCTTCCACGAAACCGTCGGTGCGACACCCCCGCACACCCTCTGGTGTTTGGCATGGCGGGTGTGGTGCAGGGGCGACCCAACCGAAGTCATACCAGATTCGGTTAGTTCGACACCGAATGGGGCGAACTACCCCGACCGAAGTTATCCGCGTAGCGGAGGGCGATACCGCCCCTTGGAAGGGATGCGCCCTCTTCGCCGACCAGAGGGAGACGTTTGTTTCGCCGAGATGCTCGTTTCGCCGACCGTAGGGAGACGCTTGCTTCGCGGAGCGTAGCGACGGGTGGGGTGCGTAGCGAGACGCTTGTTTCGCCGACTGAAAGGAGGGGTGGGGTGGGGTGTGCTCTAGGATTCAAGTTGCGCCGCGCGCGGCGCAACCAAGACTCTGGAGTTTTTATTCTGAATGACTATCTTTTTGAATCCGGTATAAGATGACCTCATGAATGGGTGGTTCCGGGTATTGCTGCTGGTGGCGTTATGGGCCTCGGCGTGGGGCAAGGGCATGGTACTGCCCTTTTCGGGCCCTGGCGGCCATGCCATCGCCCAGGCGGTGGCAGGAGGGCTGGGGGTGGCTCCACCCTCGCTGGCTGCCATCCTGTTGCCGGATATGCCCTGGCAGGGTAGCTACGACCTGGCCGCGGGGTCGCTGAGCAGTGCCGGGGGGGCCCGGCTGGCCTGGGAGATTAGCGGCGCTACCTGGGTGCTGGTAGGCACAGTGGATCGGCAGGGGTGGGTGCGGGTGTTTCTGGCCGATGCGCAGGGTATTCGGAGCGCACGCTTCAGCCGCCCCGAACTGGCGATGTACTGGACGGCAAGGCAGGTGGGAGCCAAAGTGCGGGAGTGGGAACTCGAGGCCGCAAGGGAAAACGACCTGGCACGGCTGGCCCAGGGCGACCTCACGGTGCAAGCCACTCCCCTACCCCTGCCCTACTACCGGGCCGCGGTGGCCCTGCGCAACGATGGAGTGGCCTCGCTCCTGATTACCGAGCAACTCCCCAGGGCCCTGCAAGATTTCTGGAGCCAGGTGCAGCAGAATCAGCTGCCCCTGGCCTACCAGGCCCTGGTGGATTTCTCCGAGCGCCGCCGGGCCGAGGCCTTGAATGCTGCCCAGCGCCTGGCTTCGGGCAAGGTGTACGAGCAGCTTACGGCCTTGCTGTTGTTTCGCGGCCTGGAGAACCCCCAGTGGGGTACGGTGGCCCGCAACCTAACCCGGATAGCCCCCGAAATGCCCCTGGCCTGGGAAGAGCTGAGCTTTGTGGCCTTCGACGAGGACAACCCCCAGCTCGCCCGAGAAGCCCTGGAGCGAGCGGCGGCTCTTTTGCCCGAGAAGAACCTTTACTGGACAAACCTGGGTTGGGCCCACTACCTGGAGGGCGATTATGCCCGCTCGATTAGCGCCTCGCTGCGCTCTCTGAGACTAAAGGCCCTGACCCGCGAAGAATACGCCATACCCGCCTACAACCTGGGGCTGGTGCGGGCCCTCTACGGCGACTACCTGGGAGCCCGCGAGGCCTACAGCCTGGCCCTGCAAGTGGACGAGGGTTCGGAATTCGAGTCGGCCCTCGAGGACTTGCAGGGGGCCAAAGAGCCCCGGCTGGAATTCTGGCGGGGCTACCTGGCCGAGCGGGCTGGTCGCTACCAGCAGGCTCTGCAGCACTACCAGAACTTCCTGCAAAACCACCGGGGCAGCCCGCTGGCGGCCTGGGCACAGCGCGCCACAAGAGTGATGGCCGAAGCCAAAACTTCCCTCACGCTAGAGCGGCTGATGCTGCGAGCCGACGACCTCGAGGCCCGTCCCTTCCGGGCGGGCGAGGCGGTATTCCCTCAGGTTCGCCTCGAGGGGTTCCCCTACCTGGCCTCGGGCATCCTGGTCACCCGCTTGCTGGACGCCCAGGGGCAGGTGCTGCAAAGCGCCAACAAGACCGTTTCGGTACGCCCCCTGACCACCGGCCAGGTGCAGACCGGGGCCGCCGTGCGCCTGCCAGCCGAGGGTACCTACACCCTCGAGGTGATCTACGGCTCAACCAGCACCCGCCTCGAGCTCGCCGCCGGGAAACCCAGCCTGGCGCGTAAGCTCTACACTGCCGGCGTTGAGCTGCGCAATCTGAGCAATGCGCCTTTGTTAAGCAAAACACAGATGCTCTCGCCCGATGGCGAGACCCTGGCGATCCAGCAAGTCCAGGCCGCAATGCGCGAGGTGGTCCCCAGAGCCCAGCAAATTCCCAACCTCAACCGAAAGCTCCCCAGCGGCCCCTACAGTGGGTTTAGCATCGCCGAGCTACTGGAAAAGGCCGACGAAACGGTGATCCGGGCTTTCCTCGAGGCAGCAGTGCACCTACCAGAGCTGATCGGCGATGGGGACGTGGTCAACAGCTTCATTGCCTGGATCCAGAACACTCAGCGCTAGGATGCGAGCTTTGGGGAGTTTGTCGTGAGCGCGGAACTGGCGGCTGTTTCCTTTGCATTGTTGTCGGCCATCTCCTGGGGCGCAGGCGACTTCAGTGGGGGCCTGGCTTCCCGAAGGCTCACGCCCTACCTGATTGCCCTGCTGGTTCATGCCACCGGCCTGGCACTCTTCGTGCTGCTGGCCCTGCTACGGACCGAAAGCTTTCACCCCCCCGACATCCCCTGGAGCATGGCCGCCGGGCTGGCAGGTTGTGCGGGGCTGGTTTTTTTGTACCGGGCCTTCGAGGCCGCTCAAATGGGGCTGTCGGCACCCATTGCTGGCGTGGTGGGGGCCGCGCTGGCAGCCCTGGTGGGGTTTTTCCTCGAGGGCCTTCCCACCCCGCCACAACTGCTGGGCTTCGGCATGGGACTCCTGGGCGTCTGGCTGGCCGCCCGCCCCGAAAGAGGCTTTGCCCCTTCACGGGGCCTGGTCTATGCCTTTCTGGCCGGGCTGGGCTTTGGCGGTTATTTTGCTCTGATTCACCAGGTAGAAGGTCTGTTCTGGCCCTCGGCCCTGGCCAAGCTGGTTGCCACCACCCTGATGCTCGGGCTGGCCTTCTGGATGGGCCTGCTGCGCTGGCAACCCCAGCTAACCGCCAGCCTGGGACTGGTCGGTCTGGCCGGGCTCCTGGATGCCGGGGGCAACCTGCTCTTTCTGGTATCGGCTCAGGCCGGGCGGCTGGACGTAGCCGCCGTGATTTCCTCGCTTTATCCCGCCTTTACAGCCCTGCTGGCCTGGGGCTTGCTGCGCGAGCGCCTGAGCCGAGGACAGACCGTGGGGGTATTGCTCTCGCTGGTCGCTATTAGCCTCATAGCTTCTGGCTCCGGGTAAGACACGCGCATCTTCGTCAAGTCGTGCCTTGCGGAGGCGCTGACCCGGAAGCAGTCATATCGGATTCAAAAAGACAGTCATGCAAACCAAAAAATTCAGACGAGGCTAAAGGCCGACCTGGCAGTCTAGTCGGGCCGGTGGCTTGCACTGGATTGCTCCGCACCCTGCAGGTGCTCACAATGGCGCCTCTGGTATGGCTATTTTTTTGAATCTGGCACTAAAGCCTCAGGCCGTACTCGTAGCCCCAGGGAAACTCCAGTAGGCGCACAAACCCCATCCGCTCATAAAAGGCCACCGCACCCACGTTGCGTCTGCCCACCCCCAGGTGGACCCCCGGAATGCCCAGCTCGCGCAGGCGATTCAGGAAAACCTCCATTAGCTTGCGGCCCAGACCCTGGCCCTGAGCTCGAGGCAGCAGGTCGATGTGAAGGTGCGCCGGGTACTCGTTGGACAGGCTCGAGGGAACATAGCCCTTGTGGATCAGGCGAATCATGGCAGCATCCCTGGAAGTGTCGTTTTCGGGCGGCAGGGGGTACTTTTGCCGGAGTGGTGGCAACCAGTGAGCCTCCATCCAGGCGGCGAACATGAACGAATCACGGCATCCCAGCACGTAGCCACACACCCCTTGCTCGTCGGTCAGGACGAAGGTTAAATCGGGCTCACAAACCGCATAGGGTGCTGCATAGAAGTGGCCCAGCAACTCTGGATCCCGGTAGAGCTGGCTGGCATCTGCTCCGCTATCGCCGGTGAGCAGGCAGACACGGTAAAGGTGGGGCAGGTCGGCGGGCGCATAGGGGCGGATGGTAAACGCCATGCGCCCATCCTACTCATACCAGATTCGGGTAGTTCGGCACCGAATGGCGACTCAGCCTCGCCCAGGCCGCGCCCTGGCGTGGCGCAGGGGCGACCGGCCGAAGTTATCCCTTTATGGGAGGGCGATACCGCCCCTTGGAAGTTATCCGCGTAGCGGAGGGCGATACCGCCCCTTGGAAGGGATACGCTTTCTTCGCCGAGATGCTTTTTTCGCCGACCGTAGGGAGACGCTTGTTTCGCCGACTGAAAGGAGATGCCTGCTTCGCCGACCGTAGGGAGGGGTGGGGTGTGCTCCACGATCCAAGTGGCGCCGCGCGCGGCGCAACCAGGCCTTTGGATTTTTTGTTTTGAATGACTATCTTTTTGAATCCGGCATCAGCGTCAATCCTCCAGCAACCCCACGAAGCGCTGGGGGTCGGGGTCTATCCGCAGCCGTGCCCCACGTACCGAGGGGAGGTTTTCCATCAGAGCCCGGATGCGGGCTTCCGAGCTTTTGAGCAACAGGTGAAACACGAACTGGCCCCGCAGGCGGGCCACCGGTGCAGGGGCCGGACCCAAAAGCTCGCCGGACTCGGCTTTAGGTTGGAGGGCACCCGCAAGCTGGTAGATGGCGTCGCGGGCCACCGGCTCCTTGGGGTGGGCCACCTCGAGCTTGACCATCCGGCAGGCTGGCGGGTAGCCCAGGGTGTTACGCAAGGCCAGTTCCAGCTCCATGAAACCCTTTGGGTTGGCGTTCTGGAGCGCACGGTGGGCCGGGTGCAGAGGTTCAAAAGTCTGCAAAGCCAGCAAGGGGCGGCGGTGAGGGTGCAGGTCGGCCAGCTGCCACAAGAGCCGGTGGTAGCGCTCAGCGGCCCGGAAGTCGGACTCGAGGATAAACCCGTCGGCATAGGGCAACAGCACCAGGGCCAGCTCGGGCAACACCGGCCCCCGCAGTATGGCCGTAGTGCCTACCAGTACACCTGGCTCGCCCACGAGCAGTCTGTGCAGGTCGTCTTTGGCCTCGGCGGTGTAACGGTAGCACGGCAGAGCCGGAATGTACTGGGCCAGGGCCTCCAAAAGCCACTCCACCCCCGGCCCCCTGGGGTCGAAAACATCCGACTGGCAGCTGGGGCACAGGTCGGGGGCTTTTTGCTCGTGGCCGCACTGGTGGCACTGCAAAAACCCCACCCGACCGCTTTTGTGAAAGCGCAAGGGCAGGGCGCAGTTAGGGCACATGGCCTTCCAGTCGCACTGCTTGCAGCGCAGCACCGCGCTGTAACCCCGCCGGGCCGAGAGCACAATGGCCTGACGGTTTTTCTCCTGTACCTGCTGCAAAAGGGCCAGAGCGGCCCCCGACAGGGGCCAGCCTCGCTCCTGCCGCATATCCAGCAGGTGCAGGCGGGGCGTGGGCGACGGCAAATCGAGGGCCGGCTCGGCCCACACCTCGGCGCTGTTTACCGCCGACCAGTAGTGTAGCGGGATGCCCAGCTGCTGGGCTCTGTGCCGGGCCAGACGGGGTACAAAAGCCCTCGAGCCTCCCGGTAGCTTGTAGGCTTCGGCGGCCTCCTCGACCACCACGATGCGCCGCACCGCAAGCGGCAGAAGCAAGCCCTGGTAGGTACATAGCACCGAGGCTTTACCTCCCACCCCTCCACTCCCGCTCACCTGCTCTCCCCTGCTCACTCCCTCCCACACTTTGCGGCGTTCCTCGGCCCTCATCTCGCCATGAAAAACCAGGGCTTCGGGGAAGAACGGCTGGAATTTCTTGAGTAGCGAGACTTCCGGAAAAATGACCATCGCAGGCTCGGTTTGCATGAGCGTGGCCAGAGCGCGAATTCGTTCTAAGAGCCTTCCCCCTTCCAGTCGCACCGGGAGGCTGGGGAGCGGCAGGGGCTCGAGCCTCTTCGCTTCCACTGTGTCCGGTACCGGGTCTATCTCCACGAAGCCGATGTAGCCCTTCTCCACCAGCCCTTTCACGACCCCTACCCCCACACCAGCCGCGCGCGCCAGGGCCGCCATGCTTTCCTGCTGCCGCAAGTCGCGCAGGGCATACCAGGCTGCTTTGGCCTTCTCGCTGAGTTTTTCCGAGGGTTCTCGCAACACCACCAGGGCCTGCTGCCGGGTGCGCTGTTCGGCCACTTCCTCCTGCAAAACCCCGGCCTCGCGCAGAAAGTCCAGTAGTTTGGGGTCAAAACCACGGGCTTCCTGCCAATCCTGGGCCAGCGCCTCCAGGCCCTTAGGCAGCACAGCCGGATCGGCCTGGGGCAGCAGGCGCACCCGGTGCCAAAGCGGGGGCTCCAAAAAAGGCAGAAGGTCGTTTAGCATCGTGCCCACCGTACAAAAGCTATCGCGGGCGGCTACTGATAGAAACTCGGTGGCCGATGCTTTCAGCCACGGCCTGTCATCCAGGTAGGCGACGGCCTCTCGCAAAGCAAAGCTCTTGTGCTGGCCCTCCTCGCTCCCGACTACCAGACCCACCCGCAGTTCGCCGCGCCAGGGCACCACCACCCGGTGTCCCAGGGCGTTTCCCTCTCGCTCTTCGGCGTGAGGGGGCAGGTACGACATCGGCTCAATTGGCAAAGGCAGCGCGACCCTCAAGACCCGCATCTCGCCCAGATTACCTGACGGCAGCAGGTGGGTTGTATACGAACGGAAAATTTAGGCCCACACGAATAAACTCACTCAATATAGTCCGCTGCCGGTTCTAGGCTTTGGGCACCGCAGATAGACCCCGTATAGCCCGCCTGGGGCTGCGGTAGAGCAACTCCTGGGCCTGGGCCTGGGCCTCCTCCAGGGTTAGCCCATTGCAGACCACCCAGACCACCTGGGCCTGGGCCAGGCGCCGGCTTAGCCGCTCGGTCAGTTCGTGCCCACTGACCAGCCCAATATGCAGGCCGCAGAACTGGTCGTCACCTATGCGATAGAGCCCATCCCCCTGACGTACCGCCTCACGCATAACCTGGGCCAGCTCCTGCAAAAGCGGGTCGTTTTGCGCGTTGTTTGGGCTCGAGGCCCCCAGCAACCAGTAAGAGAACAGCAAGGGCTGATCGCTACGACTGGCCAGCGCCTGATAACGCTCGTAGTCGGCCTCGAGGGCCAGACGCGTGCTAAGGCCGGTCTGTCGATCCCGCAGGGCCACCTTGGTCATTTCTTGCCGGGCGGACTCGAGTTTGTGAATCGCCTTGAAAACTGCCAGTCCCGCCAGGCCTCCCATCGCCCACAACGGCCATGCGACCCAGTACAGCCCCGACTCGGGGTGAGGAAGCAGCGCTGCCAGGAGAATCAGGCTCCCCACCATCACCCATAACCCGCCAAACATGGCCAGAACCATCAGGCCCAGGGTAGCCAGGGTGGCCCCTGCATAGAGCGCCATTTCCCGATTCCAGCCCAGCGCTACAGCCTCCCAGGGCTGATGGCTGGCCCACACGAGCATTCCCAGAGCCGCTATCAGATGCGAAACCAGCGCGGTTTTTGGGTAGCCACGGGCCAGCCAAAAGGCCATCAGGGTCGCCAGCAGATACGCACCTGCAACGGCCTGAGCGGCCCACTGTCCCAGCCAGAGTTGCGGCAGGGCCAGCGCCACCCCCACAAACAGGGCCACCTTCCAATACAACCGATGAAACCAGAGCAAGACGGACTCAGACGAATGCGACATTGCTTAATTCTAGTTGGGCCTTGGGGATGGATCTGCCCAAAATAGGCGTAACCGCCCCAGGGAGGCGTTACATGGCAAGTATGGCGCAGCATCTTATTCCGCGGGTATCTGTAGCGGATGATACAGCCCGCCTCTTTGAAGTCGTGGGCACAACCGGGCCACCCCAAACTTTGAGTTTGTCCATCCGGGCTAGGGGGATACAGATATGCTTTTGCTGTGGCCTGGGCCTTGATTCCCTCGGGGGTTCTGATCTACGTGGCGCTGTACGCCGTGGTGCCGATGCTGCCGGGCCTCGAGCGCCTCTATGGCGCACCGGCGGGCAGCACCCACCTGGGCATCAGCCTGCCGTTTTTGCTGCTGGTGCTCCTCTCGCCCTTGGTGCCGCGCCTGCCCCTACCGGTGGGTACGGTTATCGGTGGCGGGCTTTTAGGGGTGGGCCTGTTTGGGGTGCTGGCCGGGCTGGCCCCCACCCTGGAAGTCTGGACGCTGTGCCGTAGCCTGCAGGGGGCCTTTGCCGCGGCGGTTCCTGGGCTTTCCCTGGCCTTGCTACCCCGGCTGTTCCCGGGCCGACAGGCCCAGATGGCCGGGTTCTGGGTGGCGGGCAATGTGCTGGGCGGCGGGCTGGGGCGTGGGCTGGGGGGGCTGTTGGCCGAATGGTTCGGCGAGCGGCTGGCCCTGGTGCTGCTGGCGCTGCCGGTGGCGGTCATGGCCCTTTTTGTGCTGCGCGCCCACCAGCGCCTGACCCTGCCCACCCCGCGCTACACCCTCTCGGCCTGGCCTCTGTATGCCCTGGGCTTCGCTCTATTGTTCATCAACTTCTTCGTGGCCAACCTGATGCCCTACCGCCTCGAGGCCCTGGGGCTTTCGCAGGGCCAGATCGGCGGGGTTTTCTTCGCCTACCTGGCCGGCATTCCTGGCAGCGCCCTGGCCGGCACACTGGTCAGAACATGGGGCACGGTGGGGGCTTTTCGGTTGGCCTTTGGGGGGGTGGCGCTGGGCTTATTCATCCAGATTCCCAACCAGCCGCTGGTTATTCTGGTGGGGTTTGTGGTGATGATGGCCGGTATCTTTACCGCACAAGCCATTGCGGGTGGGGTTTCGGGGCGGGGTGGCAGTGGGGTGAGTGGAACCTATATTGCCGCTTTCTACCTTGGCGGCACCGTAGCGGGCCTGGTGTATCCACCTTTCATAGGGCAAAGCGCAATGTGGGGCCTCGAGGTGGCCCTGGGGGTCTCTGGGTTGGCCTTTTTGCTGGCCCCCAAAGCCCTGCGCTAGTATGCTTCCGATGAAGCTGGTTTTTCTCTATGGCCCCGCCGCGGTGGGCAAGCTGACGGTGGCCCGGGAAGTGGCCCGGCTCACCGGCTACCCTGTCTTCGACAACCACCTTTCTATCGACTACGCCGCCCGGCTCCTCGAGTGGGGCAGCCCCGGCTACGTCAAGCTCCTGCGGGCGCTGCGGCTCTTCACCCTCCGGCAACTGGCCGAGATGGGCCTGGAGGGCCTGCTCTTCACCTTTATCTACACGCCACCCTCTAGCGACGCGTTCGTCCGGCAGGTACTGGAGGTGTGCGCGCAAACCGGCATCGAGCCGCTGTTTGTGAAGCTCGAGGCCCCGCGCGAGGTGCTTTTACAGCGGGTGGTGCAGCCCGAACGCAAAGCACTCAAGAAGCTCTCCCGCCCCGAGCGCCTGCTGCGCCTGCTGGACGAGGAGGGGGCCTTAGAGGCCATTCCCTACGTGGAAAGCCTGGTGCTGGACACAGCCCAGCTCTCGCCCCAGGCCGCTGCCCAAACCATCGTGCAGCACTATGGGCTGGCGAGGGGCTAAACTGGGAGCGTGGGCAGCCTTTCCGACACCGACCCCAGGGTGGCGCGGTTGCAGCTCGAGCTCTTGCGGCAGAAGAGCCCGGCCTATCGCCTGCAACTGATGAGCTCGATGTCGGCTTTGGTGATTGGGCTCTCGCGCAAAAACCTCGAGCAGCAGCTCGGCGATGCACAGGCCGCCAAAATGACATGGGTACGGCTTCACTACGGGGCCGAGATGAGCAAGGCATTGCACCATGTACGAGACCCTTGAGGTTCTGAAGCAGGTCACCAGGGCCCTCGAGCAGGTAGGGGTGCCCTATCGGGTGGGTGGCTCGGTGGCCAGCTCGGCTCTGGGCGTGCCTCGAGCGACCCTGGACATCGACATTGTGGCCGACCTGAAGCCCCACCACGTTGCCCCCCTGGCCCATCTGCTGGGTCAGGACTTCTACTTCGACCAGGCCCACGCGCTGGAGGCCATCCAGCGCGGGTCTAGCTTCAACCTTCTGCATCTGGACAAGGCCATCAAAGTCGATATCTTTCTGCTGAATCCGACCCCCTTCGAGCAAAGCGCCTTCGCCCGCGAGTATCGCATCCGGCTGGAAGAGCCCGCCCCCCCTTACAGCGTGGCCTTCTGCACTGCCGAAGACATCCTGCTGCACAAGCTGCGCTGGTACGAGATGGGCGGGCGTAGCTCTGAGCGGCAGTGGGGCGACATCCTGGGCATCCTGCGGGTGCAGACCACGCTCGACCTGGACTACCTGCGCCGCTGGGCGGGAGAACTGGGGCTTGCCGAGATGCTCGAGCAGGCCCTGGCCCAGGCCCCGCTGGACTGAGAAGCCGAGTTCAGGGCCTTAGCGCAGCGAGGAGCTGCGGGTAGAGCAAGGCCCCCGCGCCATACAGCCCCAGCCACAACACATCGGCCACCCGGAGCCGTCGGCGCAGCAGTTGAACCACCCCTATCCAGAACAGCACCAGCGAACCCACCAGAGCCAACAAACCCAGGTAAGCGATAAGCAGCGGGGCCACCACCGTGCCCACCCCCAACCACGAACCCCCCGCCATGACCAGCGGGAGCCAGAGGAGAAGAGTGGCGTAGATAAGCCAGCGGCGGTGTGGCATGGCCCCAGTCTAGCGGGCTTTGTGAGCCACAGGTAGGCAGCGGGCCGGAAGCTTCCGTAGCATGGGGGGCATGCTACGCCAGGCCCGCCTAACCTGCCCGCTGGACTGCCCCGACGCCTGTTCGCTCCTCGCCAGCATCGACGAGGCCACCCACACCCTGCGCAAAATTGAGGGCGACCCCCGCCACCCCATCACCCAGGGCTTCGCCTGCGTAAAGACCTACCGCTACCCCGAACGCCACCACCACCCCCTGCGCCCGCTGTATCCCCTGCGGCGGGTGGGGAAAAAAGGCGAGGGGCGCTTCGAGCGGGTGGGCTGGGAGGAAGCCCTGGACGATATCGCCCAGCGGCTGCGCGAGGTCATCGACCAGCACGGCCCCGAGGCGGTGCTGCCCTACCACTACGCCGGAACCATGGGCCTGCACCAGTACGCCCACCCCCTGGCCTTCTTCCGCGCCATCGGGGCCAGTGAGCTCGACGAGACCATCTGCGCTACCGCAGGGGCGGCGGCCTGGGAGGCCACCTACGGCGCGCCGCGCTACGGCGTCGACCCCGAGGACGTGCCCCAGGCCCGCTTCATCTTCCTGTGGGGCATCAACGCCTTGCACACCCATACCCACCTCACCCCTTTCCTCAAAGCCGCGCGTCAGAACGGGGCCCAGATCGTCCACATCGACCCCTACGAAAACCTCACCTCGCGCTTCGCCGACGAGCACGTGAGGCTTCGGCCCGGCAGTGACGGGGCGCTGGCCTACGCCATGGCCCACGTGATTCTGCGCGAGGGGCTGCACGACCTGGCCTACTTGGAGCGTGCCACCCAGGGCTTCGCGGAGTACCGCGCGGTGGCCGAGGCCTGGCCCCCTGAGCGGGCCGAGGCGGTTACGGGCGTCCCGGCGGCCACCATCGAGCGGCTGGCGCTGGCCTTTGCCCGCGCCAAGGCCAGCCTGATCCGCACCAGCTACGGCATGACCCGCCACCCTGGCGGGGCCAGCGCCCAGCGGGCGGTGCTGCTACTGCCCGCCCTGATCGGGGCCTGGCAGTACCCGGGGGGTGGGGCGCTGCTCACCACCTCGGGGGCCTTTCCCCTCAACCGCACCTACCTGGGCGGGGCCCACCTGCTCAAGGGGGCCCACCCGCCCAAAGGCTACTTCCGCCCCAACCCCGCCGTGCGCCACGTCAACATGACCCAGCTCGGCACTGCCCTTACCCGGCTCGAGCCGCCCGTGCGGGCCCTGTTCGTCTTCAACGCCAACCCCCTGGTGGTGGCCCCCCACACCGAGCGGGTGCGCCAGGGCCTGGCGCGGGAGGACCTCTTCACGGTGGTGCTCGAGCAGGCCCTCACCGAGACCGCCCTCTACGCCGACTACCTGCTGCCCGCCACCACCTTCCTCGAGCACCCCGACCTCTACACCGCCTACGGCCACTTCTACCTCTCCTGGAACGAGGCGGTCATGCCCCCCCAGGGCGAGGCCCGGCCCAACACCTGGGTCTTCGCTGAGCTGGCCCGCCGGCTTTCCTTGGAGGAACCCACCCTCTACTGGAGCGCCGAGGAACTGGCCCGGAGCCTGCTGGACTCGAGCCACCCCTGGCTCGAGGGCATCACCCTGGAGCGGCTCAAGGCCGAGGGCTTCCTGCGGCTCAACACCCCCCGCCCCTTCCTACCCTTCAAAGATGGGGCCCACACCCCAAGCGGCAAGGTGCGCTTCGACCCGCCCCCACCGGTCATCCTCACCGAGCCCCAGGCGGAATTTCCCCTGATCCTCCTGACCCCCCCGGCCAAGCACTTCCTGAACAGCACCTACGGGCATATCGAGCGGCTGGTGCAGGGCGAGGGCGGGGAGCCGGTGCTGCTGGTGCACCCCCAAGACGCCGCTGCCTACGGCGTGCAGGACGGAAAACGGGTACGCATCCGCTCGCCTCAGGGCGCGGTGATACGCAAAGTGCGGGTGAGTCCGGCCCCCATGCCGGGAACGGTGGTGCAGGAAGGCACCTGGTGGGAGGCCCCGGCCCCCGACGGCAAGGGTATCAACTGGCTCACCAGCGAGCAGCTCACCGACATGGGGGCCGGGAGCACCTTTCACGCCAACCCGGTGCGGCTCGAGGCCCTGGACTAGCAGGCTCTAGGCCGGGGCCTCCTGCCCCACCGACCACAGCCCCGGCTCCCGCAGGGCCCAGGCCGGGTACTCCTCTTTGGCCAGGAAGTGCCGGGCGTAAAGCGCGGCCAGCCTGGCGTGGCGCTCGCTATTCAGGTCGTAGAGCAAAGCCACCGTGGCCGCATCGGCCAGGGTGCGCAAGGCCTCTTTGGCCTGCCACTGGGCCTCCTCGGGCGAAAGGCTTTGCAGAGCGTCCAGGGTGCCTTGCAAGGCGGCCAGGGCCAGCCGGGCCTCCGGGCTGCCGACAGCCTCCAGCCTGGCGCCGAACTCGGCCAGGAAGGGCTCGGCGGCCCCCTTGCGGAAGAGCACCTCCAGGGTGTCCAGGGCCTGCACGTTGGCCGGGCCTTCCCAGATGGGGGTGATCAGGGCCTCGCGGGCCAGGCGGGCAATGGCGAAGTCCTCTACGAAGCCCACCCCGCCGAAGAGTTCCATGGCCAGCTGGGTGCAGTACGTGCCGTGCTCGGCGGTACGGGCCTTGGCCAGGTGGGCCAACAGGCGGGCGTAGTGGTAGCGGGGGCTATAGGGCGGGGTCTCGGTCCAGGCTTCGTCCCAGGCCGCCACCGCGCGGAAGGTGAGGGCCAGGCCACCGGCAATCCGCACCGCCAGGTCGGTCAGGTCGCGCCGAACCAGCGGGTGCTGGTTCAAAGGCAGGCCAAAGGCCGCTCGCTGCTGGGTGCGGAAGAGGGCTTCTAGTTGGGCCTTGCGGGCTAGGCCCATGGCCCCGCAGGCGTTGGCCAGCCGCGAGAGGGTGAGGGTCTCCAGGATGTAGTAGATGCCCTCCTCGGCCCGGCCGACCAGGTGGGCCTCGCTATGGTCGAAGTCCACCTCACCCGAGGGCACCGCGCGGGTGGCCAGTTTGTCCTTCAGCCGCCGCACGCGGTAGTTGAGCCGGCCCTGGCTGTCCAGGCGGGGCACCAGGAACAAGGCGATGCCCTTGGGCCCTGCCGGGGCCCCCTCGGGCCGGGCCGAAACAATCGCGTAGTCGGTCAGGCCGGCCCCGCTGGAAAAGTACTTATCGCCCCAAAGGCGCCACACGCCCCCCTCGGGCAGCGCCCGTACCCGGTTGGCCCCAAGGTCGGAGCCTCCTTGCACCTCGGTCATCCAGGTCGCCCCGAAGGCCTGGCCGCTCAGGAGCTGGGCCTCCCAGTGGGCAAACTGTGGCGCGTACTTGTGAATGCTGTAGACCACGCAGCCCGTGATGGTCTGGATGCAGTAGAGGCCGGGGTCGGCCAGCAGGTAGCCCAAGGCGAAATGGTGGTGCCAGCTCCCGCCCTGGTAGGGGGCGCGGTTGATGGCGGCCAGCCTTTGGTTGAGGGCTTCCTGGGCCGGCGAAAGCCGAACCCGATCCACGCGGTTGCCCTCGAGGTCGTACATCACCAGAACCGGCTGGGCCTCCTTGTCCACGTGGTCGGCGATGCGGTAGGCCTCGCCCCCGGCCAGGGCCCCGAAGCTTTCCAGCTCGGCTTGGTGGGCCTCCCAGCCCTTCCAGTAGCGCTTCAGCAACAGGGGCAGGTCGGCCTCGAGGTGCCAGTGGTTTTTGCCGTAAGCATACGACTGGTGCTGCATAGCGGCTCCTTTGGAACAGCCTCAGTCTAGAATTGTTTTTAGACTCGGTCAAACTTCAGGCTCTACCTCCAGGGCCACCAGGAACCTCGAGACCATGTTGTAGGCCGCAATCACCCCCACCAGCTCCACCACCTGGCGGGCATCCGGCAGGGCCGCCTGCACCCGGGCAAAGGTCTCGTCGCGCACTCGGACGTGGCGGGTCATCTCAAAAATAAGCCGGAGCGCAGCTCTTTCCTGTGGGTCAAAGAGGGTGTCGTTTTCGACTTCTTGCTCGAGACGGTGCAGGGCCTCGAGCTGGGCCGGGGTGCCGCCGGCTTGCAAGAACAAAGGGGCATGATGGCGGAACTCGTACTCGGCCCCGTTCAACACGGCCACCCCACACATCGCCAGCTCACGCAGCTTGGGCGAGAGGCTAAGCTCGCCTCGTACCGCGCCCAAAAAGCTGTTCCAGCCCATCGCAAAGGCCGGGCTATGCAAAAGCATCCGATCCAGGTTCAGAAGTGGGCCACCGCGCCGCCGGCGGATGGCCTCCACAACGGCTTGGGGTTCGCTAAGGTCCTGGGGTGGGTAGGGAATCCGGGCCATGAGGAGTAGCATAGGGCCTATGCGCCTGATTGACCTACGCTCCGACACCGTAACCCAACCCACCCCGGCCATGCGCAAGGCCATGGCCGAGGCCGAGGTAGGCGACGACGTCTACGGCGAAGACCCCACGGTCAACCGCCTCGAGGCCCTGGCCGCGGAAATGCTGGGCTTTGAAACAGGCCTGTTCATGCCCTCTGGCACCATGACCAACCAGGTAGCCCTGATGCTGCACCTGAAGCGCGGCCAGGAAGTCATCGCCCCCAAGGGAGCCCACATCTACGAGTACGAACCGGGCTCGCTGGCGGTGCTCTCGGGCGGGATGATCCGCCTGGTGGAGGCGCCCTACGGCATACCCGACCCCGAGGCGGTGCGGGCCGCCATCCATACCTCGGTGCATCAGGCTCCCACCGGGCTCATTGCCCTGGAAAACACCCACAACTACGCGGGCGGTACGGTGGTGCCCCTCGAGGCCCAGCAGGCCATCCAGCAGGTGGCCCGGGAGGCCGGCCTGCCCACCCACTTAGACGGCGCCCGCCTGTTCAACGCTGCGGTGGCCCTGCAGCGAAGCCCCCAGGAGGTCGCCCGGGGGTTCACCACCGTCTCGATCTGCCTTTCCAAAGGGCTGGGAGCCCCAGTAGGCTCCCTTTTGCTAATGCCCCAGGCCTACCGCGCCGAGGCCTGGCGCTACCGCAAGCTCCTGGGCGGAGGGATGCGGCAGGCCGGGGTGCTGGCCGCCGCCGGCCTTATGGCCTTACAGGAAGGTCCCAAGCACCTAAAGCGGGATCACCAGATGGCCCGGGCACTGGCTGAGGGTCTGCTGAAGCTCCACCTGGAGGTCGATCTGCAGGCGGTGCAGACCAATATGGTCTACGCCCAGGTTCCCCAGGCCCCCGCCTTCACCCAACGCCTGCGCGCGCTGGGAGTACTGGCCAACCCCATGGCCCACAACCGGGTGCGCTTCGTGACCCACCGCGACCTGCACGATGAGGACATCCCGCTGGCCCTCGAGCGGATCGAACAGGCCTTGCAAATTGCGTAGGGCGAGGGGTCGGGCCAAGTATCCCCGCGACAGCGATCAACCCTTGGCTGATTGGTCGTTGTCTCCTTTTTGCGTGTCGCTCTTGGCCCTACGACTGTGTGCTCAGAAAATTGATCCAGTGCTTGAAGCCCGCTTGCTCGGCTTCGTGGCGGGTCGCTTGCAGGTCAGCCCGGTTGTGCAATGCTCTGTACCGTGCGAAGTGGACACGGCTTTGGGTATAGGGATCGGAGGCGCGCTCCTGGGCCTTGCGGGCGGTTCCTTCTGCCTTGCGGGGGCGATTCCAGCAGGCGTGGGCCTCGGCCAGCAGGGCCAGCGAGAGGCCCGAAAACCCCTGGCCCATATACTCTTGCAAACCCAGCGCCTTACCCAGAATCCAGACGGCTTCTTTGCCCTGGCTCCGGCGGAGGAAGAACTCGGCTTGCAGCAAGCAGGCTGCCAGGGCTCTGGTTTTATCGGTGGGGTTGGAAAGCTCTCTTTCTGCCAGTTGAAAAGCTTGCTCCGCATGGATGAGCGAAACATCCAGCAGTCCGGCCAGCATTCGCCGGCGCTCTAGCTCGAGCCATTCCACGAAGGGTCGCAGAGCGCTCTGAAAGCCGGGCAAGAACAGGCCATACATAGACCAGGCTGCCTCGAGCCGGTCTTTATGCAGTGCGACCCAGAATTTCCGGAAGTCGCTCTCCCCTATCCAGCCCAGGGTCTGGCCCTGGATTTGTACCCCTGCGCCAAAGGGATGGTGCTCGAGTTGGGCCAGCGCCGTAGCCAGCGAGATGCCCATCTCGCGCACCTGTTGCAAGCTGCGCGGCTCAGATTGCAGAAAGGCCAGCAACTCGGCAGCAGGGCTGGAAACCGGCAGATTATCGTGCAAGAGAAAAAGAGGAGGAACTCCTACTCCATCCATTCCTCTACAGCCTTGTACTGTACCAGGGCCGCGTACATGGTCTGAGAACCGCTTTGGGAGGTCGAAAACTTGATGTCCACAATCAGGGCTTCCAGGGGCAGACCCTCAACAAAACGGTTAAGCCGATCCTGAAACATATCTGGGTCGGCGGCAGCGATTAGTTTGACACGCATCCCTTGCATGGCTCAAGCCTAGCGCAGAATGCCCCGAGGCGTTGTGAAATTTACCGACGGCCCACCAGAAGCTGGTCGGGCAGGTCGCCAATGATACCGTCGACGCCCCATGCCAGGAGTTCACGCACGATGGCCTCCTGGTTAACCGTCCAGGTAACCACAAAGAGGCCACGGGATTTGAAGTCGGACACCTTGGCCTGGCTCAGGAGCGCAAAGTATGGGTGCACCCCCTGCACCGGCAAACAGGGCACCAGTTCCTCCATTTCAATCTCGGCATAAAGCAAGGCCAGCGGGACATCGACTCTGGCACGGTGCAAGCGAATCAGGGCCAGGGGATCAAAGCTGCTGATCCAGGCTCGCTCCCGGCCCGACCAGGCTCTTAGCACCTGCGCCAGCAAGGTTTCACGCCCATCAGAAGGGCCAGGCTGGCTTTTGAGCTCAAGGTTGAGCCAGGCCGGGAATTCCTCGGCCAGCTCAAGCACCTGCTCGATTCGGGGCATCCAGGGAGCTTGCTGCTGCAAGAGAGGCCATTCCATCTCGGCAATGGGTTGTCCCGCTAGATCAAAGTCGTGGTACACCACCAGTACTCCATCGCGGGTGCGGTGCAGGTCGAGCTCGAGACCATCCAGCCCGGCCTCGAGGGCTCGTCGGAAGGACTCGATGGTATTTTCCCTGGCCTGGCCGGAAGATCCGCGGTGACCCAGTAGTAACGGCACAGGAAATGTCATTCAGTTTCTCCTTGCTGTATGGGGTTTTTTGTTTCATCCAGGTATCCTTTGCGTCTGGAAGCTGCCATTATACCTTTGTTCGCTCGATTTTACGTGATAGATGCAAGCGAACTGCTGTATGTATGTTGTAAACTGACAGTTATGGGCAAATATGAAGCTCGCCTTTCGGACTTAACCCAGGCCGACGTCATTGCTCGGCTCGAAGGCCCTGGGGGTCTTCTTGCACTGACCAGCCGAGAATTGTTTTATCTCGACGACAAGACCCAGCAAAGCGCCCGCCTTTCCCAGATCAAGCGCATTGGCGTCAACAAACAAACAGGCAATGTGGACGTGGTAGGCGAACAGGGCACCATGATGGCCATCGCCCCGGCAGCCTTCCAGAAGGATGAACTGAAGCTCTTTCTTGAGTCGCTTAAAGGGCACGTACTCAAGGCCAAGTCGGAGCCCACCCAGGTCATCGAACCTCCCAAAACCCTCGAGCAGCCCCCTGTAACGCCCTCGTCCTCCCCATTCCCCAAGTTTGAAGAACCGGTTGCCGCCCCCAGTGCGCCCATTACTCAGCCCCCCAACCCCACCCCATTGGAGACGCCCCCACAGGTAGAAGCGGAGCCCCTACCTCCCACCGGGCAGATCAACATTGCCGAGCCCCCCAAAACCCTGCCCGACGAACCCAGCGACTCCATCTGGGCGTACGATGGCTCACCCAAACCCGGCCCAGCTCCGGCCGTGGCTGAACCCCCGGCTGCGGCTGCCCCCCCGGCTACGGTCTCACAGGCTGATTCAACCGTTCCGCCGGTGGCTATGGCGGCCCCGGCTCGAGCCCTCACTTCAACCCAGCGCATTATCTCGGCGCTGCTCAAGGTATCCGCTCTTATTACTGCAGTGGTCACAGTGGGGTACCTGGTAGTGAACATGGGCACCACCAGCGATATCTGGGTTCCGCTGGGCGTGATTGCTATTGGACTGTCTCTCTCACTGATCCAGTGGCGCCTATCCGAGCCTTTTTGAGTGTTTTGAACTGTTATAAGCCTTCAACATAACAGGTCACAATCTTTTTTGCACCAACAAACAAAAGATAACCCTGCTTACAAGCCCACAAGGGCTATATTGATACCTGTGGAACGTTGGCTGAGCACGGCCTATATTGCCGTCGTCCTTGGGCTTGGATTCGCAAGTATATGGCCCCAACTTACCGTTCGATTCTCGCCAGTCGAGGTAAAGGGTTCTACTGTGCAGGGTATGCCTGCGCAGCCAGGCCCGGCCTCGACTGTCTTGCAACCTGGCCCTGCCTCTGAGGTTGCGAAAGTCAACCTCAACACCGCTAGCCAGGCGGAGATTGAAAGTCTTCCCGGAGTTGGTCCGACACTGGCCCAGCGCATCGTTGAAGGTCGTCCTTTTCGTTCACTCGAGGATCTGGATCGGGTCAAGGGGATTGGGCCTAAACTGCTGGAGCGTTTGCGCCCCCTGGTCACCCTATGATTCCCCACGCCCTGGGTCTGGGTGCCTTGCTGGGCGCTTTGACGCAGCTCACACCTCTGGCGTTTTTGGGTCTGCTGGCGGGCCTTTGGCTTCCCCAAAGCGCACGTTGGTCTGCCGTGGCCGCTTACACCCTGGTTGTTCTTCATCTGGGTGTAGTGCATGACCCCTGGGCTTCTCAGATCGGTCAGTGGGTACGGCTCGAGGGCACCCTGCAGGAGGGTTTTTTGTACACCCCCCAGGGACGGGTTTACGTACGTTATTTTCCTCGGCTACAGAATGGAACTTATGTGCTGGAAGGCCATTTATTGCGGCCTCAGAAAAGACTTAACCCTGGCGGTTTCGACCAGGCAACCTGGCTCCGTGGCCTGGGCGTAAATGCTGTATTGCAGGCCCGGCAAGTGGTGCGATTTCAACCACCACCCCAGGACACCCGGCGGTGGCTTCAACAGCAGTTGGTGGCCGGACTTTCACCCTCAGCCGCGGCGCTGGTCATGGCCATGACCCTGGGTGAGCGGCGGGAGTTGGGCGAGACCTATGGCGAGTTCCAACGGGCAGGCCTGGCCCATACGCTGGCCCTTTCGGGACTGCATGTAGCCATTCTGGCCGGCTTCTTTTTGCTGGCGTTGTACCGGCTGGGGCACTGGCGCTATCTGGTCACCCTTTGCATATTGCTGCTTTATTTGTTGTTGGTGGGGCCACAGCCCTCGCTGGTGCGGGCCGTGATCATGGGAAGCTTAGTCTTGCTGGGATTGTTTTTTGGGAAAGGCAAGGTAGGGGTGTTGCCGGCCCTCTCACTGGCCCTTTTTTTTCATCTGCTGTTTGAACCCCATGCCATCTTCAGTCTTTCGGCCCAGCTCTCCTACCTGGCAGTTCTCGGCATGGCTCTGGTACTGCCCTGCCTCCCCAGGCTTCAAGGCTGGAAAAACTGGCTCTGGGCTTCGGTTAGTGTAACTCTCGCAGCTCAGTTTTTCATCCTTCCGCTGCTGCTACACCACTTCCACCAACTACCCCTGGTCTCGCCTCTTGCCAATTTACTGGTGTTACCAATACTGAACCTGTTGGTTCCTCTGGGCTTTGTGAAGCTGGTGTTGGGTGGGGTTTTGGCCTGGCCGCTGGAGTGGCTCAGCCAGCTCACCCTGGCGCTGGTTGGATGGCTCGCGAAAGGGCCAAGGCTTTTTTGGGGGGAGATCAGTCCGATTGGTTTTGCTTTGTATTTTATTGGCATTCTGCCATTGCTGGCCGCACTCCATGGTCGCCTGCGCTGGTTGCAGGCGGGTGTGCTGACGGCGACTTGTGCCCTGGTACTGCTGCCACAGGCGTTGGGACGGGCTGAGCTGTGGCAGCTCGACGTAGGGCAGGGCGATGCCACGCTGGTACGCTTGCCGGGAAGGGTGGAGATTCTGGTAGATGGGGGACGGGACTGGGCCTATCCCAGGCTGGAGCGTGCGTTGCGTGCGCTGGGGGTGGACGATCTCGATCTGGTGATCGCCACCCACCCCGACGCAGATCATGTACAAGCCCTCCCACTGATTCTGCAGAACTTTCCTGTAGGCTCACTCATCACCGGGCCCCGGGTGCGGGGGGACGAACTTGACGAGGCCCTGCACAAAGCAGCCCGTCGGCAGGGGGTGCGGGTGGTATCGGCCAAAGCCGGAACCAAGCTGGAAATCGCTGGGGCCAGCCTGCGTTTCCTGGGGCCTCAAGGCCACGAAACTCTGGACAACGAACGCAGTTTAGTGTTTGTGCTGGAGTACAAGGGGCACAAAACCCTCTTCACCGGCGACGCTCCCGTGTCGGCAGAAGCCCTTTGGGAAGCCGAGAAGGTAGATATCCTTAAGGTAGGTCATCACGGCGCCGATACCAGCACGGGCGAGCTGTTGCTTCGAGGCTTTGAGCCCAGGGAAGCTCTGATCGGGGTGGGCAACAACCCTTACGGGCATCCCAGCCGAGCTGTGCTCGAGCGTTTGCACCAGCACGGAGTGAAGATTAGGCGTACCGATCTGGAGGGGGCAGTTCGAATTCCAATGCGGTAGGTCAGGCTTCGTAACCTAACGCCTGCAAAATGGCACTCAGTTCTTCTTCAGAATGATAGCTGATTTCAATCTTGCCCCGCTTGAGCTGGGTGAAGCGTACCTTGGTGCCCAGGCGCCTCGAGAGGTTGCGGGCGATATCGGCATAGGCTTCTTCACTCCTGGAGCGGGTGCTCTGAGCTGCCGGTTTATCCTTGAGTTTTTCGGTATCGCGCACACTGAGTTGTTTGGAAAGCACCTCCGACAGGCCCCAGTTACGTCTGGATTCGGGCAGCATCAGGAGTGCTCTGGCATGTCCCGCACTTATTTTGTTTTCCTCGAGAGCTTTCATGATCTCGGGGCTCAGTTGTAATAGCCGCAGGGCGTTGGTCACGGTCACCCGGGCTTTTCCTACTGCCCTGGCCACCTCTTCCTGCGTCATACCCATATCGACCAGACGTTTGTAGCCTTCGGCCTCCTCGACCGGGTTGAGATCTTCCCGCTGGAGGTTCTCGATCAGTGCAATCTCGAGGGCCTCGCGTTCACCGATGTCCTTGATAACCACCGGAACCTCGCGCAATCCGGCCATCTGGGATGCCTTGAACCGCCGCTCACCCGCTACCAGCTCGTACATATCCCCCTTTGGGCGCACCAGCAGGGGTTGCAACAAACCTTTTTCCTTGATGGACGCCACCAGCTCGTCTAGTGCAACCGGATCAAAGATGCGGCGAGGCTGACCCGGATTGGGTTTGATGAGGGCCAGTGGAAGCTTGGTCAGTGAAGCTGGTGTTTTGGGCAACAAGGCTTCCAATCCTTTTCCCAGACCGCTAGGCTTCTTGGACACGGCGCATCACCTCCTCGGCCAGCCGGCGGTAGGCATGAGCCCCGCTGCTGGTGGGGGCGTACTGCCCAATGTCCTGGCCATAGCTGGGGGCTTCGGCCAGCCGGACGTTACGCGGAATCACCGTCCAGAAGACCTTTTCGCCCAAATTCACTCGAATATTGCTTTCTACTTGCTGGGAAAGCAGTGTACGAGGGTCGAACATGGTGATCAGCACGCCCAACAGACGCAGGGCAGGGTTAAGGCTGGTGCGCACCTGGTCAATGGTCTCCATCAGTCCAGCGATACCCTCCAGCGCATAATATTCGGCCTGCACGGGCACTATTAGCCCCTCTGAGGCCGACAGCACATTGAGGGTGATGGGGCCGAGGCTGGGCGGAGCATCCAGCAGGATCAGATCGTAGGCGGACTCGAGTGGGCGCAGCACTTCCGCCAGCCGGGTGGGTTTTTCGATCAGCTCCGCCGAAGCACCGACCAGATCGGGGCTCGAGGGCAACAAATCCAAGCCTTTGGCGATATTGACAACTGCGCTTTGAATCTCACTGGCTCCCATCAGCACGGTGTAGATGTTTTGCTCGATGGTGGTCTGACCCAGTCCCGAGGTCGCGTTGACCTGCGGATCGAGATCTACCAGTAAAACTGTCTGGCCTGCTTTGGCCAGGTAGGCCGATAGGTTGACCGCGGTGGTGGTCTTCCCTACGCCTCCCTTTTGATTTACGATCCCAATACGCTTCACCTTGCCCACTAGGATAACGGATTTTTAGCTGGAACCCCTGACCTGCGAGGGTACACGGCGGGTGTAGGCCGTGTTTTTTTGATGATGACCAGGGTTCTGGGTTCTTCCAGACCGGGCAACTCGAAAGTTGCAACTTCCTGCACGGTTCCACCCAGTTTCTCGACGGCTGCCTGGGCCTGCTCTAGCTCACTCTCCACCCCCACGCTTTTTTGAGCAATCATGATCCCCCCCACCCTGACCAGGGGCAAGCACAGTTCGCTCAGGGTATTGAGTGCACTAACTGCTCGGCTCAGCGCTCGGTCAAAGGTTTCCCGGTAAGCAGGATTCTGCCCCAGCTCCTCGGCCCGCCCCCAAATACATTGGGTATCGCTTAGGCCCAGCTCCCGGCAAATACCATCGATAAACTCTATTTTTTTCTTGGTTGCATCTAGAAAGGTCATTTCCAGCTCGGGTCGAACTATTTTGAGCGGCAGGCCCGGGAAGCCTGCCCCTGTTCCCACATCAATTACGCGGAGATGTCCTTCGAGCTTTCCACTTTTCAAGCAGCTCAGGGAGTCCACAAAGTGTTTGAGCAGGATGCCCCGTTCATCGCGGATTGCAGTCAGGTTGACCCGGGCGTTGGTTTCAACCAGTCGCCTGTATAGAAGCTGGAACTGGGGAAGAACCGGCTCGAGTTCCAGCCCCAGCTCACGGGCAGAATCAAGCAAAAGTCTTGCTCCTTGACTACTCATCTGCATACTCAAGACCCAGTCGGTATTTTTCTTTCATGTTGATATACCGCTCATAGCTATGTTCGTCTATTCGCCACCAGGGACAAGAATCTAATAGTGGAATCAGATCTCTCTTCAGTGCTATACCCCTCATCATCCATTGATAGTAGGTTCTGTTGTCGTGCTCATACGGGCCGTAAAGTTTTGAACCCGGAAGCCGCTCTAGTAACCACTCAAATATCCTTTTACGGCGTATGTGCATTTTTATGGTTACTTGCGGCTGCTTTCCATCGCCACCGAAATGCCCTTCGCCTATGAGCAGCCCCAATAGTACGCCCTTTTCAAAGTCGGTTAACATACCCCACCTCCCCAGGTTTCACGATAAACTTCACTGTGAAACAAGAATATTTTATCACGGTGTTATTGTTTCACCACAATGTTTTCCGTGAAACCTCAAGCCGGGATTTTCGTCAGATACACCAAAAGTGCCGTTAGGTCTGAGTCGCGGATACCCGGCACCCTCGAGGCTTCCGCCACCGAACAAGGCCGAAGGCGGCCAAGTTTCTCCACTGCTTCCTTCGACAGGCTGGGAATTTGGCGGTAGTCCAGGCTCGCTGGAAGGAGGTAGGCCTCGAGCTCCTTGAGCTTTTCTCGAAGCTTGGCCTGGCGCTCCATATAGCCCGCGTATTTAGCCCGCACCTCCACCTGGTACGCCCCCGCCCTGTCCAGAGGCTCCTGGGGCAGACCGATTATCTGCAATACCTCTTCATAGCGAGCCTCCGGTCGACGCAGGTAATTTAGCGCAGAAACCCCATCCACCCTGCTTTTTTGCAGCCGTATCAGTTCGTTTTGGACACGGGTGTACTTGGCCTGCACCAAACTCAAGTCTTGCGCTGAGCGCAAACCCCAGGCTGCGGCAAGCGGAACCAGCCGCTCGTCCGCGTTATCGGCGCGGCACAGGAGGCGCAGCTCTACCCTCGAGGTCATCATTCGGTAGGGTTCATCCACCCCCCGGTGAACCAGGTCGTCCACCATGACGCCGATGTAACCGGATTCACGCGGCAAGTAGACTTCCGCCAGGCCCATCGCATATCGGGCCGCATTCAGCCCCGCCAGAAGCCCCTGGGCAGCTGCCTCCTCATAACCCGATGTACCATTCAGCTGGCCCGCAGTAAAGAGCCCGGGTAGCTTGCGCGACTGGAGTCCAGGGGTAAGCTCCAGGGGGTCTACCGCATCGTATTCCACTGCGTAGGCATAGCGCTGGATAACAGCCTTCTCAAACCCTGGCAGGGTTTGCACCATGCGCACCTGCAAATCTGGGGGGAGGGAAGAGCTGAAGCCCTGCAAATACAACTCCGTGGTGTGCAGACCATCGGGCTCAACAAAAAGCAAATGCGTATCCTTGTCCGCAAAACGAACCACTTTGTCCTCAATGGAGGGGCAGTAGCGCGGACCCACCCCTTCGATATCCCCCCCATACAAAGGGGAGAGGTGCAGGTTTTCCTGTATGAGCCGGTGGGTAGCCTCGGTCGTGCGGGTCTGCCAGGTAGGGCGAGCGGTGGCATGGGGGCCCACTGTGCCAGCAAAAGTCTCGGGGGGATCATCGGCGGGTACCACCTCGAGCTTGAAGTAATCCACAGAATCGGCCTGGATGCGGGGCGGGGTGCCCGTCTTAAAGCGAAGTAAGCGGTGGCCGGCTACCCTCAGACTCTCCGAAAGAAAGCGGGCGGGTGGTTCACCCTGACGCCCAGCAGCCCTGGACTGACGCCCGTACCAGACCACCCCCTGCAAGAAAGTACCACTGGCCACGACCACAGCCTGGGAAGCGATTTTTCGCCCATCCACGGTTTTCACACCGCGGAGCACACCCTCCTCTAACCACAACGCTGCCACCTCGGCCCGGACACTTTCGATGCCAGGGTGACCCAGCAGCGCACGCTGGGCTTCCAGTGCATAGGCGTCCCGGTCTACCTGCACCCGCAGGCTCTGCACGGCAGGGCCTTTGGAGCGGTTGAGTACACGGGTGTGAATGGCAGTAGCATCGGCTATTTTCCCCATCAACCCCCCGAGAGCTTCGATCTCTGCCACCAGCTGGCTCTTACCCGGTCCACCGACTGCCGGGTTACAGGGCATTAATCCGATGCGCTCGGGGTTAGTCGTAACCAGCCCTACCCTTGCCCCCAGCCTTGCCGCAGCCCAGGCTGCTTCGATGCCCGCGTGCCCGCCTCCTACCACAATTACGTCGTAGACCCTCATCTACTCAACTCCTGACCTCGCATTCTAGCAGAGGATTCCTGCTCGCTAAAATTTGCTTCAAGCCCAGGCGACTGCAGAACCATTACCAGGCACAAATTTCGAATTAAATCGTCCAGTATTGATTTCTTGAAAGTCAAATGTTGTTTTTGCCTACCTGCACGGGTTTATTCACAGGGCATTTCCCGCCTGTGGATAACTCAGTAAAATGTACAAACTTGTCGATTGCAGGAGGATTGCCTTGACCCAAATTACTGTCTGGCAAAACGTGCTCGAGTACGTGCGCCAAAGCATCACCGAGGTGGAGTACCACACCTGGTTCGAGAAAATCCAGCCGTTAGGGGTCGTGGGCGGCTCACTCGAGCTAGGCGTACCAACCAGCTTTTTCAAGGGCTGGATCGAGGATCACTACGCTGAACTGCTGACCGAGGCCCTGACCCGCCTGGGGGCACAAACCCCACGATTCGAACTCAAAGTAGTGCCCGGAAAGCCCGTTCAAGATGATATTTTTTCCGCATCAACCCAACCCAAGCCCCAGGAGCAGCGTTCCCGCCTCAACCCCAAGTACATCTTTGAAAATTTTGTGGTTGGGCAGAACAACAACCTGGCCCACGCGGCTGCCGTTGCAGTGGCCGAATCGCCTGGAAATGCCTACAACCCTCTGTTCATCTATGGGGGTGTGGGGCTGGGCAAAACCCACCTGATGCATGCGGTAGGGCACTCGGTTGCCCAACGCTTTCCCGACAAAAAAATCGAATATGTCTCCACCGAAACCTTCACCAACGAACTCATCAACGCCATTCGGGAAGACCGCATGACCGAGTTCCGTGACCGCTACCGCTCGGTGGATCTGCTGCTGGTAGACGACATTCAGTTTATCGCCGGCAAGGAGCGCACCCAGGAGGAATTCTTCCACACCTTCAATGCCCTTTACGAGGCCCGCAAGCAGATTATCCTGTCCTCCGACCGTCCTCCCAAGGACATCCTCACTCTGGAAGCCCGCCTGCGCAGCCGCTTTGAGTGGGGTCTGATCACCGATATCCAACCGCCCGACCTCGAGACCCGGGTGGCCATCCTCAAAATGAACTCCGAGTACCGCAACATGCGTATCCCCGAGGAGGTACTGGAGTACATCGCCAGGCAGATCACCTCCAACATCCGCGAACTCGAGGGAGCCTTGATGCGGGTGATCGCCTATGCCTCACTCAATGGAGTGCAGTTGAGTAAAGCGGTAGCAGTCAAGGCACTTTCCGACGTTTTTGCTGCTACCGAGGCCAACCTCACCCCTGAGGAGATCCTTAAGGCCGTGGCCGATCACTACAACCTCAAACTTGAGGAGATTCGCGGCGCAGGCAGACGCAAGGAGGTTGTCATTCCCCGTCAAATGGCCATGTTCCTGATCCGCGAGATGACCCATGCCTCCTTGCCGGAAATCGGCCAGTTCTTCGATGGGCGCGACCACACCACTGTGCTTTACGCCATCCAGAAAATCCAGGAGAGCGTCGATAACGACTCCACCTTGCAGCAGGCCCTCAAAAGCATCAAGGAACGTCTACGTTAGCCCTAAAGCCCTTTTTGTGGATAATCCAAGCCACCAGATTGCGATCTACGAACGCCGCACAAACTTCAAGAATCCCGTCTGTAATTTCGATTTAGAGTAATTGAATAACATAATCAAGAGCATCCAGACTGTGGATAAAATAATTTTATCCTGTGGATAACCCTGTGGATAAGGTGTGGATAACCCTGTGGATAAACTTGTGGATAAATGCGTCCACAGCGTGTCTGTGGATAAGTGCCCATCTCATCCACAGCTTATCCACAGCTTATACACAATTCTCCACACCCATTATCCACAGGCAAAATTCGATGCGGAAGCGGGTTTAAGGGCCCTTATCCACATATCCACAACCCCTATTACTACTATTACTAATTCTTAAAAATTTTTAAAAGCAGTAGGAGTTTAATTTTTGTGCGTTCTTTAGCACTTAAGAAGTCCACATGAGATCATAGCCAAAAAAGCCCTATGAGGCACATCGCGCAGGTTGTGAGAAGGGGCACCTGTAAAACCAGATTCGGTTAGTTCGTCGCCGAATGGCGGCTCAGCCTCGCCCACGGCGCGGCGTTAGGATTCAAGTTGTGCCGCGCGCGGCGCAACCATGCCTCTCTGAATTTTTGGATTGAAAGACTGTCTTTTTGAATCTGATATTAGCAGGATCGAACAGTTCATGCAGGACGAAGGGGGCGTACTTGATCCGCCAGCACCATTTGCCCGTAGCACTGGGAGCCTTAGCTGCGCTTATCGAGAAGCGCAAACCCAATTTCGGCAAGCTGAGTTGGCTGTTAGAATGATTGGGCTAACGGGGTTCCCAGCCCCGACCCATCGCCCAAGACGGAGGCCAGTGTGGAAGTTCGCATCCCCAAACGTACCCTTGCCGAAGGACTCTCCATCCTCGAGCGGATTATTCCCAGTCGCAGTTCTAATCCCATCTTGACCTACCTGCCTATCGAACTATCCGAGCAGGGTCTTATTCTGCGCGGCACCAACGGCGAGGTAGACCTCGAGGTCAGGCTGCCCGCCGAGATACAGGGTTCCGGCCAGGTACTGGTGCCGGCCCAGACCTTCGCGCAAATCGTGCGAAGCGCGCCAGGGGAGCTCGTGGAACTAATCTTCGGTACGGGCGAACGAGCGGGGGAGCGCCTCGAGCTTCACTCTGGTGCTTTCAACACCCAGCTCTCCACGACCAGCCCCGATGGCTACCCCGTACTGGCCTTCCTGGCCCCAGGCTCCGAGAAAATTGCCGCCTCACGGCTGGCACAGGCCATTACCCGCGTCCGCTACGCGGCCAGCACCGAGGAGTACCGGGCTATCTTCCGTGGGGTACAGCTCGAGATGTCCCCTACAGGGCTGCGTTCGGTGGCCTCCGATGGCTTCCGGCTGGCCCGCTACGACCTGCCCATGCAGCTCGAGACCCGCAAGCTGGTGATTCCGGCCAGGAGCGCCGACGAGATCGTTCGCGTCTTCAAGGACGCCGGGGGCGAGGTGGCCTTCGCAGTCGGCGAGGGAACCCTGACCCTGGTGGGGGAGGCAGTCCGCATGTCGGTCAAGCTAATGGAGGGGGAGTTTCCCGACTATGCCAGGGTAATTCCACAGAGTTTTATTCTGGAAGCTACCCTGCCTGCTGAAGCCTTGCGCGAGAGCCTCAAGCGGGTAGCAGTGCTTTCGGATCGCAATAACCATCGCGTCAACCTTCTGTTCAACAACGGTAAGCTCGACATTGACGCCGAGGGCGACTACGGGCGGGGTCGAGAAGAGCTTTCCATCGACTCCTCTGGAGAATCCCAACTGATGGTGGCCTACAATGCCCAGTACCTTATTGACGCACTGGCCCCCATCGAGGGGGCGGTGCGCATCAAGCTGTCGGGCCCTACCAGTCCTAGCGTAGTTCAAGCCGTTGAGGACGCTGGCTACCTGGCTGTGGTCGTTCCCCTGCGGGTTTGAGGCCGGCCTGCAGACAGGTGCGCTCTCCAAGGGCCAATGGCTTTAGAGCCGGTTTAGCCACAGAAAGTGGCGGCAACAATCAGAAAACTTGGGTTGCCGACCAACCCCCAGAGCAGCCTGGTTATCTTCCACCGATGGGGTGTAGACTCTTAAGCGGCTTGTGCGGAAATAGAAGCGTTTCCAGCAAGGAGGCCTTTTCCATGACCACAATCGTTGAAGTAAAAGGACGGGAAGTACTCGACTCGCGCGGCAATCCCACCGTCGAGGCCGAGGTCGTGCTCGAGTCGGGAGCGCGGGGGCGGGCGATGGTGCCCTCGGGCGCATCGACCGGCGCCCACGAAGCGGTTGAACTGCGGGATGGCGGCCCCCGCTTTGGTGGTAAAGGGGTGTTGCGGGCCGTGGCAGCCATCAACGAGCGCATTGCCGACGAGGTGACCGGGCTGGATGCACTCAACCAGGAAGCGGTTGATAAGACCCTGCTGGAGCTGGATGGTACAGCCAACAAGGGTAACCTGGGGGCCAACGCCATCCTGGCGGTCTCGCTGGCCACCGCCCATGCGGCAGCCGACGGGCTGGGTTTGCCACTGTACCGTTATCTGGGCGGCGTTCAGGGCGTGACCCTACCGGTGCCCCTCATGAATGTGATCAACGGGGGCAAACATGCCGATAACAACGTGGATTTTCAGGAGTTTATGCTGGTTCCGGGGGGTGCGCCCAGCTTTTCTGAGGCCCTGCGCATGGGGGTTGAAACCTTTCATGCGCTCAAGGGTGTTTTGAAGAAGAAAGGTTACAACACCAACGTAGGGGATGAAGGAGGCTTTGCCCCTGACCTTAAGTCGAACGTCGAAGCGGTGGAAGTGCTGCTACAGGCCATCGAGACGGCCGGTTACAAACCCGGCCAGGATATCGCCCTGGCGCTTGACCCCGCGAGTTCGGAGTTTTACCGCGAGGGGAAGTACGTGCTCGAGGCCGACGGTAAGACCCTCTCGGGCCCCGAGATGGTGGCCTACTGGGAAAACTGGGTCAGCCAGTACCCCATCGTTTCCATTGAGGATGGCCTGGCCGAAGACGACTGGGACACCTGGAAACTTCTGACCGAACGGCTGGGCCGGCGGATTCAACTGGTAGGTGACGACCTGTTCGTGACCAACCCGGCCATCCTGAAGCGCGGCATCGAGATGGGGGTGGGCAACTCCATCCTGGTCAAGGTCAACCAGATTGGCACCCTGAGCGAGACCTTAGAGGCCATTCGCCTGGCCCATCGCAGCGGCTACACCACCATCCTCTCCCATCGCTCGGGCGAGACCGAGGACAGCACCATCGCCGACATTGCAGTAGCGGTCAACGCGGGCCAGATCAAAACGGGCTCGGCCAGCCGCTCGGATCGTCTGGCGAAGTACAATCAGCTTCTGCGCATTGAGGAGGAGCTGGGGGTAGGGGCGCGTTTCCTGGGCTTCGGAGCCTTCAAAAAGTAGTCGCAAGCTGGGGCCTGGCGCCGGGCTTGTGATCTGGAACAACATTATGGGACTACCGAAACGAACCAAAATTGTCGCCACCCTGGGGCCTGCCTCGCGCTCTTTGGAAACGATCCGAGCCTTGATTGAGGCCGGGGTGGATGTCTTCCGCCTCAACTTTTCGCACGGGATGCCCGATGACCATCGCCAGTCGGTGCACATGATCCGAGAAGCATCGGCTGCACTGGGCCGTACGGTGGCAATCCTGCAGGATCTGCAAGGTCCCAAGATCCGCTGTGGGCGCTTCCGTGAAGGGGCCGTGGAACTCCAGGCAGGGCAGAGGTTTACCATCACCTCTGAGCCCATTGAGGGCGATGAGACCCGAGTTTCGACCACCTACCGGGGTTTGCCCAACGATGTAGAGCCAGGCCAGATATTGCTTCTGGACGACGGCAACATCCGCTTGCGGGTGAGCGAGGTCAGCCTCAACGATATTCACACCACGGTTCTGGTGGGTGGGCGGCTGTCCAACAACAAAGGCATCAACATTCCAGGAGCCGACCTTTCGATTCCAGCCCTGACCGATAAGGATATCGAAGACCTGACCCTGGGGGCCGAGCTCGAGGTGGACTGGGTGGCCATTAGCTTTGTACGCAGCCGCGACGACCTGCTGCTGGCCCGCCACTACCTGAGCCGCCATAACTCCCGCGCGCGACTGATGGCCAAGATCGAGAAGCCCAGCGCAGTGGCTCGCTTCGATGAGATTTTGGAGGAGGCCGACGGCATTATGGTGGCTCGAGGCGACCTGGGGGTGGAGATGCCCCTGGAGGAGGTGCCGGCTGTTCAGAAACGCCTGATTTTGAAATCGGTGCAGGCCGGCAAGGCGGTGATTACTGCGACCCAGATGCTGGAGTCCATGATCAAAAACCCCAGCCCCACCCGGGCTGAGGCCTCCGACGTGGCCAACGCCATTTTCGATGGTACCGATGCCATCATGCTCTCGGCGGAGACCGCCGCAGGACAGTACCCCGTAGAAGCGGTCTCCTTCATGAGCCGGGTGGCCAGGACCATCGAGGCCACCCAGGAATACAAAGACCGCCTCAATGCCCTGCGTCCCCCGGCCAACCGCACAGTGCAAGATGCCATTGCCCGCGCAGTAGACGACGTGGTGGAGTCCACTGGGGCTAAGGCTGTGGTGGTCTTTACGGCTACGGGAGGAGCGGCCCGTCGGGTGGCCCGTACCCGTCCGCCGGTGCCCATCCTGGCCCTCACGCCCAACCACTTTATCTGCAATCAACTGGCCCTGGTTTCGGATGTGTTGCCCCTGCTGGCCCCCGACCCCAAGGATACCGACGACATGGTGCAGATAGCCGTTGCAAAGGCCAAGGAGACCGGGCTGGCCGAAGCCGGCGAATATGTGGTGATTGCTGCAGGGGTGCCTTTCGGAGTGCGTGGCACCACCAACATGATCCGGGTAGAACGGGTGAGCTGAAGCGCTGAAAGCTGGCAAGCCTGTGGGACGCTTACCAGATTCGGTTGGTTCGGTGCCGAACTAACCCAATCCACCGCCTTGATTGCCACGTCGGCCTGCGGCCTCCTCGCCAAGACGTGAATGCTGGGCCTGATGCGGGAGATGAATGCCAGATCTTCAGAAAACCATAATTGCGCTGCTGCTTTATAGCATGGCGTGGAGCCAGGGAGCCGATATGAAACGTCCTGATGCGCCGCCGCTAGCAACACCAGGTAATTTTGTAGTTGGGGTCAGAACCCTGCAGCTCACCGACGACACCCGC
>FWPV01002715.1_pt1 | contig 42406 bp, 35 predicted proteins | sample 2228371 | NCBI WGS metagenome assembly FWPV01 (sample SAMEA103939776, study PRJEB20133) | metagenome
TGATGGTGTTTTTTTCACATGATAACATGAATTTTCAGTCATTTTGGTAGTATTGCACTGGGAAATGTCCGAACTTATGTCCTAAGATCAGTTAAATTTTCGTCTTAGGACAAGGGTTCGGACATAGAATAACTCTTATGCAAGAAAACCTTTTTTATCTCTTCTTTCTTTTTAGTTTATATTTTTTAGAGTAATTATTCATCAAAAATTAAATAGCCTGAGATCCGGCATTGCTTGACTATCTCTTCAATAAAAGTTAATATATCAGTAATTGGATATCTATTCAGTTGAAGTTTTATTCTTATTGATCTAGCGTATCCTTTTTTCGGTTTTTATCAATGGCTTCAGTCAGGATATATTTGGAGATTTAACAGCAACTTTGTGAGCATTGGAATTGCAAGGGATAGCATTAAGAAAATCCTTAATGAATGTGACATAGTTGTCCCGGGACATGGTCAAACCGTTTTTTGTCACTGAAAGATTAAGGCGTATGTTTACTTAGCGAATTCAAATGCAATTAATCATAAAAAGGAGCGGTAAAATGTCATCAAGAAATTATGTCTTTCATATTTTAGCATTTGTTATAGTTTTCGGTTTTTGTTTGAGTTTGATCAATGCAAAAGGAGAATCTGATATTATGAATAACAATTCCGAATCGGTGCGTTACAATGGTTTAATCCCTGATGAGTTTATGAAGAATTGGCTCATTTTAGGACCTATTCCAATTTTCAAAGATGATAAAGATCAAACAGAAGAATTGCAGAAAAAAGCTTTTGCTGATGATCTCCTCTCGCAATATGGCGGAGAAATAGGCATTAGACCAAAATCAGGGTTTACCTGCAAAATTGACGACAAGGACTTACAATGGAAAATAATCAATTCTGCTGACAACAAAATTGATTTTATCAAGCTATTTGGTCAAAAAGATTATGCTATCGCTTATGCCTACACGGAAATTGATATGCCATCTGCGAGGAAAGTGCTTCTTGGAGTCGGTAGCGATGATGCAATTAAAATATGGTTGAATGGAAAATTAGTTCATGAAAACTGGATCAGTCGTGGTATAAACAAAGACGATGATCTCGTAGCTGTCAACTTAAATGAAGGCATTAATCATATTCTGTTAAAAGTTCAAAATATAAAGGGTGAATGGGGATTTATTTGTCGTGAGTTAGGAAAATTGGGGATTAACCACAAACTCATATCTTCTGCTGCCAAAGGTTTGTTGGATGATATAGAATTGATCTTGACATACGGTGCAGATGTTAATGCTACTGATGAGATTGGTTTAACCGCATTACATAGGGCAACAATGAGCGGTCGTAAGGATGTAATAGATTTATTGGTTAAAAATGGTGCAGACCCTAGTATTAAAATGCCAGATAAAGAAAAACTTGCAGATGCAGTCTTTAATAATGTGTTCAAGGGGAATTCGCCCGGTGCTTCGGTGCTTGTCGCAAGAGATGGAAGGATAATCTATCAAAAAAGTTTCGGCTATGCAGATATCGGTAACCGTGTTCCATTTACGATTAACACAAAATCTAGGATCGGCTCAGTAACAAAACAATTTACTGCATCAGCGATACTCAAGCTTCAAGAAGAGGGCAAGTTGAGTGTTAACGATAAGTTATCAAAATTTATACCTGATTTTCCAAGAGGTGATGAAGTAACGATACATCATCTACTCACGCATACATCAGGTATACAAAATTATACCGATAAACCAAATTTCATGAAAACAGTGGAAGGTGAGGTTAAACCTGAAGAAATTATTGAATCTTTTAAAAATGATGAGTTCAACTTCAATCCCGGCGAGAAATGGTCATACAATAATTCGGGATATTTCCTTCTGGGATATATTGTTGAAAAGGTTTCAGGAAAAACTTTTGATGAATATTTAAAAAGCACATTCTTTGAACCTCTCGGTATGAAAAATACAGGAATACACAATTCAAAGGAGATTTTAGAAAACGAGGCACGTGGATATTCTTATGAGAATGGTAAATTTCAAAAAGCCATTGATTGGGATATGTCAAGGGCTGGTGGTGCAGGGGCAATGTATTCAACAGTTGGTGATCTCTACCTTTGGAATGAGGCGATTTTTAATGGAAAAGTTTTAAGCAAATCAAGCCTTGATTCTGCATTCACGCCTGTTAAACTCAATGATGGCAATGAAGCAGAAATTGGTGGGAAATATGGGTATGGTTGGATGATCTCAGAAGATAGGGGGCTGAAATTGTTATGGCATGGAGGGGGATTGCACGGATTCAATACCGATCTGAGACGTTACCCTGATATTAACGCAACTATTGTTGTCCTTCAAAATTGCTTGCCTTCTGCATCTGGTATGTCTGCAACCGAACTTGCTACACAAATAGCAGAAATATTCTTCTGGGAAGATATGAAGCCACAAGGGTCATTTAAGGTTGATGACTCGGTGAAGGTTGATAAGTATGATGATTATGTTGGAAGATACGACTACGGCGGGGCTGTGATGACAATAAGACGCGATGGAAATAGATTATTTGCACAGTTAGCTGGTCAACCTGAATTTGAGATATTCCCAAAGTCAGAAAACGAGTTCTTCTGGAAAGTGGTAGATGCCCAAGTGACGTTTGTCAGAGATGAAAACGGAAAGGTTATGCATATATTACATCATCAATCAGGAAGAGTGTTAAAAGCCCCTAAACTTAAAGAGGAAATATCTATAAAGATTGATCCAAAAATCCTTGATACTTATATAGGAGAATATGATCTAAATGGGGTTCCGACCGTGATATCAAGGGAAGAAGACCATTTATACATTCAAGTAACTGGACAGCCCAAGGTGGAATTATTTCCTCGTTCTGAGACGGAGTTTTTCCTGAAAATAGTTGTAGCAGATGTGAAGTTCATCAAGGATGAAACTGGTAAAGTTGTAAAGGCAATTCTCAATCAAGGCGGAGCGACCATAGAAATGAAAAAGATCAAATAATGATTAATACCAAGAAACATCAATATTCCTGCAAGACCGGAAAGTTATATTGGACATTTTGCAGAAACAGACGTTTTTTCCATCTAGGCTTTCTCGTTGAAATCCAATTTAAGGACGAAGTTTATATTATCAATCCTTATCCAGAGCGATCAAAGCTGCACCATAGGCACCGTTCAATTGTGGCTCATCTATCTTACAAACATCTGTTCTCAATATCTCTTTTAGTGCGTATATTACTGCTTCATTGTGGGCAACTCCACCTGAGATATAAATCGGATCATTTATTCCAATTTTCTTCACCATACTTGCTATTCTTTCTGCGACACTCCAACATATACCGCTTGCGATCTGGTCACGATCAACGCCTTTTGCGATAAGCCCAATAACTTCTGTTTCTGCAAAGACCGTGCATAAACTATTGATATGGGAACGTGATTTAGCGTTTATCGCCATTTTTGACATATTCTCAAGGTCTGTCTCCAATGCACGAGCCATAACTTCTAAGAAGCGACCTGTTCCAGCAGCACACCTTTCATTCATAATAAACTTATCAACTTTGCCAGATGCTGTTACTGAGATCACCTTTGAATCTTGCCCACCGATGTCAATTAAAGTCAATTTAGATCGGATCTTCTCAAAAGCACCTCTCGCATGACAGGTTATTTCAGTTACCTTTTTATCTGCTGAAGTTACAAGGTTTCTTCCATATCCAGTTGCAACCAATCGTGATATAGATATATCTTTTAACAAGGCTTTTTCTTTCGCAAGATTTATCGCATCAGTTGCAGTTTTTGAAGCAGAAAAACCGGTTGGCAATATTGCACTGCCAACCATTTTCTTTTCGTCCGAGATAATCAAAGCTTTTGTAGTTATTGATCCAATGTCAATTCCAACAAAATATGACCCCATTCAGTAAAATCCTTATATTAAAAAGACAGGAGCATATTACAATATAACATATAAAGAGTTAGATTGATTCAACGAAAGCTTGAATTCTCGTTTTCAGTTGTTCCACGTCGCCCATACCATAGTCGCTTTCTAGGTTGAGGAACGGTATTCCTTCTTTATCCATACGTTCTTTGATCTTCTGTGATTCCACAAGGTAGGGCGTGCAAAAGTTAAGCGTGTAGTTAATTAATCCTTGTGCGTTTGACTTTTTATAGAGATCAACTATATCGTCTAATCTTTCGTTGTTCGGCGTAAAACAGGCACAGTGTATATTGAAATACCTTTTTGCTATGTTATCAATTAATTGATCAAGGTCATTTGCATTTTCATCAACTAGTTCAGAGAAATATCTTGAACCAACACAGCTCTCTTCTGCTACGATGGGATATCCGCTTGTCTCGACAACATGGTGTAGTTTCCAATTTGGTATAGCATAGGGCGTCCCACTGGTCATCAAACGGACCGCATCAGAAGGAAATGTCCCTTCCTTTCTGGCAACCCTCTCTTCTAATTCATCTGCAATTTTGTTAACTGAATCAGTGAATCTCACGACATCATCGTAAAATGCCACCTGATTTATCAAAAGAGCATCTTTTCCACTTATTGGCGTCGGGTTGTTCCAGCGAAGCGTATTCATCCTTTGTAAAGCTAGACGTTTATTGTTGTTTATCTTGACTGCGTTTCTTAAATTTTCAAGAGTAAGTTTCACGCCAGTTATTTGTTCAGCTTTTTCTATGAATTTGTCGATCTCTTTTCTCCAAAGCTTAAAAGATTCCTCATTTTTTCGGTGCGGTATCTCCAAAACATATACCGGATGAATATCACTAAGAAGTTCGTATGTTTTCGTTTTACCATCGCAGGTAGTTTCGCCGATGACAACATCTGCAACTTCAAAATAGGGGCAGATCTTAGCGGATTTAAAGCCATAGAAAGATTTTATCAATGCACATAAATTTCTAGGAAGGACTGTTTCTGCATCGGGAATAGAGAAATCTGTTCCAGCGCAAAGACCGATAGAGATACCATTTAGAGCGTTGATAATTTCATCTGGCACATATAAACAAAAAGTGCCAAATACTTTTCCTCCTTTATTCTTGTGATCTATGAGTTCTTTAACACGCAAGCCATGTATTTCACTTATCACGAAATCAAAATAAGTCATACTTTTTGGACGGTTGTTTTGCTTATGATATATTTCGGGATAGACTTTTCCTAATATCGATAGAAGTTGATCATGCTTTTCCATATTTAGCCCAAGATCAGACCACATTTCACGATTGCTGTTTGACATTATAGAATCCTCCTTGAATATGAAAACACGAGACAATGTTAGCATACTCTTTTCAAAGGAAAAGTTGTTTTATTTGGGAGTTACAATTACAGGGGGGAATTCAATTTTGCAGGATACAGATTTGAAAGTTAAAGACCTGCGATCCTTTCCCTGTAAATATAATATCTTTTTTCGCCCAAACTGAGCAATTCAAAATGCCAATTCACTTGAAGGCATATATTGAATTGTCCTCATAGGTGAATTTCCTTTGCCAGAGATAAAGCATCGCACGTCTCCAAAAGTTGATAGGATTACTGAAACATAGAAACTATATACCGTTCAATCATTATAATATATGTCATTGTGAGAAATCAATACCAATTTTTCTGATCGTCCCTGATAGGGCTATTTAATTTTTGAAAAATAGGACGAAAATGAGTTAATAAAATTCGTAAAATTAAATAGCCGTGTCTTGTGTGTTTTTTCTTGATTTCTCTATCATTTGTTTTATAATTTCTGTTGATGGTTAATTCTCCCTATCTATATCGCATAAAAACTGGTGACGAATCAGAGAAGGAGTTTATCTATGCCGACGAATGGAGACCAATCTCAAACTAAACAATCAGAAACTACAGAACCAATAAAAGATAAACCTGGCATTTACTTCATTTTTTTAAGCTATGGACGAAAAGATGCGGACGAGCTGGCAGAAAGACTGAAAAAAGACCTTGAAGATAGGGGATATAAAGTCTGGTTGGATAAAAACCAAACACGCGCCGGTAAAGACTGGCAATATGAAATAGAGGAAGCAATAGAAAAAAGTAATGCCTTTATCAGCCTTCTTACACCTCATGCGGTCAGACGTCCTGATGGAGTGTGCCTTGACGAGATCAGTATGGCTAGATTTAACAGTAAAAGGATTATTCCACTTATGGTTATCCCATGTAAACCGCCTTTGTGCATCTTTCGGCTTGATTGGATAGATTTTCAAGAATGTAATACAGAAGCGGGATACCAAAAAGCCCTTGATCGCCTGATAAACGAGATCAACAGGAATGAGCAAAACGTTGAAGGGACATGCGCAAGTATATTCGGCAAGCTTGAACCGATAGATTTCGGGACAAGGGTCGCTGACCTGACACGTAACTTTACCGGTCGTGAATGGTTGATCAAAGAGCTTGATAATTGGCTGAAAAATGATGAAAGCCGTGTATTCTTTGTGACTGGCGACCCTGGCATTGGAAAATCAGCGGTTATGGCGCATCTGGTAGAAAAGCACGCCATGGTCGGGGCATATCATTTTTGTATGTTTCATACTGATGAGTCAACCGATCCAGGCGTTTTCATCAAGTCAATATCCGCACAGCTTGCCACTCAGTTTGAAGACTATCGCCATATATTGCAGGCTATGGGCGACCTTGATGATGTTGTTAAGCAGGATGCTAATTCGTTATTTAAGCGATTGATAACTGATCCGTTGTCAAAGATCAAACAACCCGAAGACCCTATCCTGATAGTGGTAGACGCTCTTGATGAATCACTGAAAGTGAAAGGGACAAATATATCAAGGCTTTTGAGGAATCGCCTTAACGACCTTCCAAAATGGGTTCGCCTGGTTATAAGCTCACGCAAAGAAGCAAGTATCATTGATACGTTCAGTGAATTTAAGCCTTTTCTGATGACAGGACACTGAAAGTCTGGGATATGGAGACAGGGGAAATTATTGCAGGCATAAGCGGAGACGCTGAAATGTGGTGTTGTGCAATATCTCATGATGATCGCAATATAGTCGCTGGTGATTCAGCTGGGTGTGTCCATTTCCTCCGCCTTGAAAATTATGATTAAATCAGCTTATCTGACATATATAAACAACTAATATTATAAAATCCATTTAAATCTCCATTTTGGAAAAGAAGATTTAAATGGTTTCTGTAAACCTCACTTTCGTAGAGGTAAATATTTTGACTTTTTTAATACTATAAACCTTTCCTTAAAAAGTGCAACTTTGAGTATCTACCGCTAAATCAAAATCCTAGGATGAGAGCTTTGACCGCCAGTATTTAAAATCTCAGTTCTCTGACTCTTTCAAGATACCATTGATAATCTTTGAGAGGGGTTCCTGGGGTTATAAGATGGTCTGGCAGTATGATAAATCCTCCTTCTTTCATCAAGGGAAGTAATCGTTGAATTTCCGCCTCAATCGCTGAATGTCCTTTTTCCAATGCTAGTTTATCGAAGTTTCCAATAACTCTGAGTTCTTTGCCATACATTTTGCGATATTCCAAAGCATCACCTTTGAAAGGACCGACCTCTATTGGAAATTGAAGGTTCACGCCGGCATCGAGCCAATGTCCTATTAAAGCCCTTATATCGCCATCTGTGTCTATGCCATAAAGATCGACGCCGTATTCTTCTAGTTTATTACGGATTTTAAGATAGCCGGGTGCTACGCATTCATCAAATATTGTCGGACTGACTAATGGACCTGCTTTCCCGCAGATGTCCTCCCATCCAAATCCAAAATCCACTTTAAGTTTAGGCAATATTATGTCTATCTGCCAACAGACCAGATCCGCTATTGTCATTACCATATCTGCGTAGACATCTCTATCATCATACATAAGATAGGACATATTTTGAACGCCCATCCAATTTCTGATCCAGCCCATCAAAGAAGCTGTATTTATGCAGACGGGTAAAGTGGAGTTTTTAAGGCTTTCTATTGTCTGATCTAGATTGGCTGGAATACGAGCAGGGTCAGGTTGAAGCCGTTTTTTGAAATCATCCCATTCTTTGGCACTTTTCAGTGTATAATCGATAAAATGAGGTATACAACTTTTGTTTTTCCATTGCTGACTGATGACTCCATCGCCTTCTTGGACGATCCTGTATTCATCTGTTTCTTCCAATACCTTATACTCGAAACCTGGCATCAGTCCAAGGTGAACGCAAATGCCAGCCCACATAGGAAGTGCATTGAAAAATTCGTGTTCGCTTTTGTCAGCAGGCAATCCCTCTTGAAGCCATCTTTGCCTGGTCTCGGGCCATCCAGTCCAATGAAGGACAGGCATACGGTCAAATTCGCCATAATACATTATCTCTCGGAAAAGCTCTCGATAGGTCATTGTTTATCCTTTCGTTTTTATAATTTGGACTTATAGAAAATATTTTCCCTTTTTCTAACGTGAATTCTGATCTTACACGGAATTTTGCAATCACCAGGACAGGGATAAATCTTTGATGATTGGACAACTCTTGTCTATTCAATATATTATTATTTGTCTTCGCTTAGATTTAGTTCATCTAACATCAATATTGCAGAGTCAATTTTAGCTTTGATCGCTTCCCTTTCCTCTTTAAAAATTCTGATCTCATCCCTTAATTTGTAAATTTCATCTTCCATAGACGTTATTTTGGATTTGAGATTTAAGTTTTCATCTATCAATTTATCCAAAACGCTGATAACCTGCTTGATCCTATTATGTAAATTCTCTATCGCGTCATCTTCCATAGACAACTCCTTATAAGTGAACAGTGGTTGACGCCCAGTGTTCGCAGGTAATCACAATTATTGAGACCGATCATTAGCTACTGATCACTTTCTTAGTTCTGCTCCGAATTTAGATTTAAGTAAAGAAATGATCTTCTGATGAATTTCATCCGCCTCTTCATCTGTAAGCGTCTTTTCTGGTGAATAATATTCAATAGAAAAAGCTAGGCTTTTCATATTATCTGGGATCTGTTTTCCTCTGTATACGTCAAATAACTTAACACTTTTAACAAGATATCCCACAGATTTTATTGTTGCTTCGATTTGATATGCAGGCACATCATAAGGCAATATTATCGCCATATCACGATAGACAGACGGGAACATTGGCAACTGTTCAAATTTTCCCATAGTTGAGAATTTCATCAGGTCATCAAAGTATAGCTCAAACATATAGACATCTTGCTCTATATCGTAACTATCTAACACATCTCTACGTATTCCGCCAAGAATTCCTAATGACATATCGTCGATAATCAACTCTGCACTACGACCAGACTGAAAAGGTGGATTTGATGTTGGTTTGAATTGATAATTATGGATTCCGAACTCATCAAGAATAGATTCAACAGCGCCTTTAATATCGAAAAAGTCTACCATTCTTGACTGTTGATTCCAGACTTGAGCGTTTATCATTCCTGTCATTGCGCCACTGACATATTCAGGTTCATCAGGTTGTTGTTTGCCCTCTATTGGATGAAAGACTCGTCCTATCTCAAATATATGTATGTCGGTTGTTCGTCTATTGATATTGTATTTAATATTTTCAAGCAAGACAGGAAGCAATGTTGTGCGTATAGTTGATTGATTTTCACTGATCGGGTTTCGCAATTTCAAGGCGATTCTGTATCTACTGTCTTTCTCCAATTTGAGCATATCAAAAGCATCTGCACTATGAAATGAGTAATTAAGCACTTCGGTTAGTCCAAAAGCTGTTAAAGCCTTTCTAACTTTGCCCCTAAATTTGATCCTATTCGCGGTCTGATATTCAGCATCTGATATAGGTGGGACTTCGCTTTCTGGCATTGTTACTGGTATATTATCATAGCCGTATAATCTAGCAATTTCTTCAATGAGGTCTATTTCACGGTAGACATCCGGTCTGAATGTCGGAATAGTGACTTTCAATTTATCGTTGTCTTCTGCGACTTGAAATTCAATGTTATTGAGATATTTTTTCATCTCGTCAGGTCTCAGGTCAGTTCCAAGCACTGCGTTAACCCTTTCAGGTCTTAAACTGACAGTTGTTTTCTCTTTTGGCGATGGATAGGCATCAACTATCCCCGAGCAAATTTCCCCGCCTGCTAATTGTTGAATAAGTTGTGCAGTCCTGTTTAATGCTATTATGAGTCCTTCGATATCCGTTCCTCTTTCAAATCTGTGTGATGCTTCGGTGTGCATCCCTAATGCTTTTGCAGTCTTACTTATACTTACAGGATTGAAATAAGCACTTTCGATAAGCACATTTACGGTATTTTCTGACACGTCCGTCCCTGATCCGCCCATTATGCCGGCAACAGCGACAGGATATTTTGCATCTGCGATGACAAGCATATCTTTTCCTAATTTTCTCTCTTGTTCATCAAGCGTTTTGATCATTTCATCAGACATAGCCCTTCGGACGATGATCCTTTTCTCTGTTAACTTGTCGAAGTCAAAAGTATGTAAGGGATGTCCAAATTCCATAAGGACGTAGTTTGACACATCAACCACGTTGCTAATAGCTCGGAGACCAACGCTTTCAAGTCTTCTTTTCATCCAAAAAGGTGATTCGCCGACTTTCACGCCAAGGACTAATCTCGCTGAGTATCTAGGACAGAGATCAGGGTCATTAATCGTCACTGATGTCAGATCAGATGCCCTTGTTTGTCCTTCTTGAAATTTAATTTCAGGCTTTTTTAATGGATTTCCTGTAATTGCGGATACTTCACGGGCAATTCCAATTATGCTCAGGCAATCGGATCGGTTAGGTGTAAGTTCTATCTCCATAACGATATCGTCAAGACTTAATGCCTGCGATATAGGTATTCCTATTTTGAGATCGGTTGGCAGATCCATTATACCACTATGATCATCACTAATTCCCAATTCCTTCTCTGAACACAACATACCATAAGACATAACGCCTCTGATGGTAACCGGTTGGACTTTCATTCCATTAGGAAGTTCAGCGCCGATCAAAGCCATCGCAGATAACATACCTTCCCTAGCGTTTGGGGCACCGCAGATCACAGATAAATTTTCTCCTGTGCCAATATCAACTTCACAGATTGAGAGTTTGTCAGCGTTTGGATGCTTCTGATATTTGACAATTTTGCCAACGACGACATTATCGAGCCCTTTTGTTGATTTTGATGTAAGACTTTTGACTTCTAACCCAACCATTGTAAGTTTTTCAGCCAATTCAGATGGCGTAATATCAATATCAACATATTCCTTTAACCATTCAAGACTAACTAACATTAAGAATTCTCCTTAGTTTGAAAAATATATATCTGCTAATCATTACATATTCTTTGCAATCGAGATACTTTTTTCCTATTTCTATGTTGATCAAAATTGCCTTAGAAATCTCAGATCGTTTTCGAAGAAAAGCCTGATGTTATCTATCCCATAGAGTAGCATCGCCACTCGTTCGATTCCCATTCCAAAAGCAAAACCAGTATATTTTTCAGGGTCGTATCCCACAGCCTTGAAGACCTCTGGATCAACTGAGCCTGAACCGAGTATTTCTAGCCAGCCAGTGTTTGAACAGGTTTTGCACCCCAATCCTTTGCAAACAGCACAACCAATATGCACCTGAGCGCTTGGCTCTGTAAACGGGAAAAAGTCGGGCATAAAGCGATATTTTGTATTTTTGCCAAACATCTGCTGTATAAAGCTTACAAGGACGCCCTTCAAATCGCTAAATCTTATACGCTCGTCGACCATAAGCCCTTCTACTTGATGAAACATTGGTGAATGTCGGAGATCATCGTCTCTACGGTAAACTTTTCCGGGGACAACGACCTTAACAGGAGGTTTTTGTCGCTCCATAACTCTTATTTGGACTGCTGATGTCTCTGTGCGAAGAAGGACGCCATCAGTTATATACATTGAATCTCGTTCATCTCTTGCAGGGTGATGCTCTGGCATATTTAATGCGTCAAAATTATAATAGTCTATTTCCACCTCAGGACCATCTGCAACCTGAAATCCCATACCTTTGAATATTTCTACTATCTCTTCGGTTACTTGTGTAATAGGATGTTTTTTCCCAACTATATGTCTGCGTCCCGGTAATGTTATATCTATAAATTCTGATGCCAATTTAGCCTCATATTCTTTGATCTTCATAGCTTCTATTGCTTTATCTAGCTCATTTGATATGATCTCTTTCACCTCGTTTGCAAGCTGTCCTATAACAGGTCTTTCTTCTGGCGGAACATCTTTCATACCTTTCAATATATCAGTTAATATGCCCTTCTTGCCAAGATATTTAATTCTTACATTATCCACTTCTGAGAGTGTCTTGGCTGATGCTAATTGTTCTAAGGCTTCTGTTTGAATTATTTTTAGTTTGTCTTGCATTTAATACTCCTCTATTGCTGTTTTAATTCCATCTTTTGCCAATTGATGGAAGACCCTATGTTTGGATTAAAACTTGGGTCATCGGAAAGTATATACTCGCCAAGACTGTTAGTCCATGCAGTTTTATATCCGCTTGGCAGTTCAACATGTTTTTGTTCTATCGGATTGTAGTATGAATCAACGCCTCTTATCATTTGGCTGAAGTTTTCAGAAATTCTATCATAGGTGGATTGCCTATTTTGATAGGATTGCATCATCATATCGCTTATCTCATTGCTAGTTTGGCTGATGATCCTGCTGATTTGACCGATAGCTTGTATCCTTTGAATTTGATTTTGGATCAGAAATTCCACTAATTGATTATATTTATTAAACCATTGTGGGTTTAGTTGAAATGAGTTGACCATAGTTTGAAATGTTTTTGTAGAAGCATCAAGTTTGCCCTTTTCTGCCTTAAAAGAGAAAAGATAATCGCCGAACCAATTAGTATTTGATGTTATCCCGTAAATTGACTGGATAGGATAAGTCATAGATTCTATAACTGCAAAGAATATCTCTTCAAACCATATTCCATTACGTTGATACTCAACTTTAATTTTTCCTGCATCTGCTGCAAATGTTACTCCTGGCGCCTGTTGTGCCTTTACTAGTTCTTGTGCAAGTTCAGGGACTCTTTGTTTTTCAATGATCCGCAAGTTTGAAACGTTGTTCCTATATTCTGGAATTAAGATATTTTGTATGAATTCCAAAGGAGAGACCGGTTGTCTGACCTCTGCACCGAAGTAACGAGAACCTATTGGTTGTATGCTAAGTGTTAATGGATTTGTTGACCAAAAATAAGCATGATTGGGAAAAACCTCTAATTCCTCTGATCCTTTTGTGTTAGAGACCTTGAAAGCGGATACTGCTGGCATGGCTGGATTGTCCATTAACCAATATATTTTGCCATCAAATTTCCAATCCGAAGGTATAAGCATACGAAATGCTTCAATTCCTATGCCCTCTTTATCTATATATTGTAACGTTTTAAATTTAATAGGTTCGCTATTCACAAGACCACTTTTTGGGCTATTCTGCGAACTGTCTTGTTTTGAAGTTTTGGCACATCCATTGTTTACAAAATTAACTAAAAGAAAAATTGCTAATAATAAAATTAATGTCTTTTCCATAATAACCCCCCTTTCAGCCAAAATTAGAAAATCCGTAAATTGTGTCTTTTGAAATTATATAGAAAAATCTTATCACTCAATATATCAGACATTATACACATGAATAAGGGCTTTGTCAATCACTGAAAACTTAGCTTAATGCTTGACTACTGTTCAACATTTTGTTATTCTTATTTGTAAATTCTTTTGACAATTAAAGTTTATGTAATCATTTTTTGCAGAAAGATTATGTCTAATAAGAAGATATATCGAAATCGCTTAAAAGAAATAGAAAATCCCCTGCCATTACTTGCGGATTATCCCGAGTATGTTGAACCATTAAAATTTGAAAGGCGGTATTTGGCAGAGCCGATTATAAATGAAGAAGGCGGTCTGCTTGTCCGATCATGGCGGTACTGGTATAACGCACGTGGGATCATTGAAATGGAAAATCGCCTTGATGCAAAAGCGACCGCAATAATCAATGTCCATCCTTGGGGAGTTGATGACGGACATGGCTTAAAAACTCCTGATCCAGCAGGAATTGCACTTTTTTGCACAAAAGAAAAGAATTTATTCGCACAAAAACACGTCAGGGATGTTATCAACCCATTTTTTAGGAGATTGCGTGATCATATAGCGTTAATTGGCCATTCTATGCCGGGCATAGAAGACCCAATAAGGAAATTGCTTTATCCATCAATATCAACAAAACCAGAAGATTTAGATATAGAAAAAGGCGAGAAATTATTATCCGAAATTTTGAGTAAGCATAATTTTACTGCCAATCCATTGATTGAAGAATTTGAAATTGACATTGACTTACCCATCAAGAGCTACTTTGAGAAGACCCCGTCTACCGATGCAGGAGATTATTATAATGGCGTTGGCTTCTGGCAATTGCCAATGCCCGTAATGCATTGCTTAGAAAGAGGTCCCAATGATCTTGTATTTTATGATGGTGAAGGCTATCCAAAGGTCAGAGATTACCTTAAAGACAAAGGCGTCAGACATATACTATTGACCGGATATTGCACTGATATATGCGTAATAGGGACAACCTGTGGATATAATAATCTCAGCAAAGATTTCAATCTTTTTTTGGTTGGAGATGCTACATTGGCGTCATACCCAGGAAGCAAGACTCCAAAGTATGCAACACAAGTTGCTGTGTTAAACGCATCATTGCGACAAATGATAACACAAGTCAATTTCATAAAACTAGAAGGTGAGCCTATATGATAAGCCAGATCCGTGATATGGTCAATTCTGCATTAGAAAAAAAAGGGATGACCCAAGAACAGCTTGCAGAGAAGATCGGCAGAAGCCAAGCGCTTATAAGTAGATTTATATCAGGCGTCCCTGTTGCAGAAGATACTGCAAGAGCTATTGCTCAGGCACTCGATCTGGATGCTGATGAGTTGATACAACAAGTCCGACTTCATAAACTTGAACGAAGAGTTAAGAAAATAAAAGCACAATATACCCCCACCGTCAGTGAAGATGAGATAGTTGACCTGATATCTGAAAAAAAACCTCTTGATGTCGGCAACATAAACGTTCTTAATGAGATTCCACTACTAGACTCATATGATCAAAATCCAAATAAGGCGGGACGTTATATAGTCCCAACAGGCGTTGAGTTGGATAGCAACAAGTCCTTTGCGTTAAAAGTTAAAGGACAAGGCATGACTGATGACAAGATTGATGAAGGTGATATTATAATCATAGACACAAAAGCAAAACTCAATCATAATGACAGGGTCCTTGTGATTCGCAATGGTCAACAAGAGATAAGACGCTATCAAAAAGCTGGAAATATGGTTTTGCTCCAGTCCAATACAGTTCAAGATGTGCCAATCATCGTTCTATCTCAGGATGAAAACATAAAAGTCATAGGACGAGTAGTATTCTTGCATAAGATATTTTAGTTCATAATTTGAAAAATGAAACGACAAATACCAGTTATAATCTGTTTTCTAGTAGGCATATTTGCACTTATTCAACCATTTATACCTCATCCTATATACAATAACTTATTTAAAAGTGCTACTAGATGGGTTTATGTCATAGGTGTCTTCGCTACGACGATCGGCATTGGAACATTGGTTAGGTTACACTATAAGAGGATTATAAGAAGATCATCTGGTTGGATGTATAGCATAGTTGTCTTTGTGGGATTATTGGTTACTGCAAGTTTTGGAGTAATCGGCGGGAAAAAGAATGAGGTTTTCCTTTGGCTATTTAATAATATCAATGCATCGCTCGAATCTGCTATGTTCTCACTTTTGGCTTTCTTTATGGCATCTGCTGCTTATAGAACTTTCAGGGCTAGGACATTTGAGGCTACTTTATTGCTTGTATCCGCAGTTATAGTGATGATCGGAAGAGTCCCAATTGGCGTCTTTCTCTGGCAAAATCTTTTTCCACAATCATTGGTTGATAAATACCCATTTTTCCCTGAAAATGCGGCGGAATGGATAATGTCTAATATTAATATGGCATCAAGAAGGGGAATTATGATCGGTGCCGCTCTTGGTGCTATTAGCACATCACTTAAAGTCATCCTCGGAATAGAGAGATCATATCTAGGTGGCAATGATTGATAGCTTTTTGATGTAGGAGGAATATGCCTGTTTTAGATAAGCTTGTCAACGTTGATAGACGGATAATATATCTTGTAATTGGAATAGCAGTTATAGCGCCTTTTTTTGTCCCTATAAACCTTCCAATTTATATTTCTCCCCCTGTTCAAAGCGTTTATGATTACATTGATGCCTTGTCTGAGGGCTCCGTCGTTTTATTAAGTTTTAGTTTTGGACCATCAACAGTGCCAGAATTGCTACCTATGTATAAGTCTATCCTTCGACATTGTTTTTCAAAAAAGATAAAAGTCATAGGAATTGCTCTAAACTCAGAAGGGACTACGATAGCAGACAACACATTACGGACGATCGCACAAGAATATGGATATAAGGAATATGAAGATTATGTATATCTGGGATATAAATTTCCGCCTTTTGCTGTGATTCTCGGCATTGGCGAAGATATATCAATTCCCTTCCCAAAAGACTATTCTAGGAAGAATTTATCTGATATACCGATGATGAAAAATATTCATAATTATAATGACATAGACCTTGTGGTAGATTTCGGGTCAATGAATACTCCTGAGCTATGGGTAACTTACGCAGGTGCAAAATATAAAGAAAAGGTCGCAGTTGGATGCACGGGCGTTATGGTCTCGGGATTATATCCTTATCTCAACACAGGGCAATTGGTCGGTTTGATAGGTGGGCTTAAAGGAGCTGCTGAATATGAAAAATTAATAGATAAAAAGGAAAAAGCGACCATCGGTATGAGAGTCCAGTCAGTTGCACATATAGTCATTATATTATTGGTAATTTTTGGTAATGTTATCTATCTTTTGTCATTGAAACGAAAAGCATAATGGAGGTCAAAGCTTGAATATTTTGGGTTTATGGATCGCCGCAGGATTAACACTGTGTATATACAGTTTTCTTTATAAGGACAATCCTTTTTTCAAGTTTGCAGAGCATCTCTTTGTTGGTGTGTCCGCTGGTTATTTACTTACAATAATGTTCCATGACAACTTTATGCCATATATATATGATCCACTTAAATCCGCGTTTACGGAAGGGAAATATAGCGAATTCTCCATTATCATACCTACAATATTGGGTTTAATGATGTTTTGTCAATGGATGCCAAAATATAGTTGGCTTGTCCGAATACCATTTGCGTTTATGGTCGGTTATTCTGCTGGTGCTAGTATTGTCCCAAATATGCAAGCAGATATCTTTGAGCAAATACGGGGAACAGCTGAACCATTTGGAAACTTGTCTTTAATATCAGGAATTATCAATGCAATATTGATTTTGATTGGCGTCATCTGTACTTTGATGTTTTTTTTCTTTTCAAAAGAGCATAAAGGCATACTTGGCAGAATTTCAAAAGTCGGAATAATATACCTTATGATAGGTTTTGGTGCTGCATTTGGTTATACTGTTATGTCCCGTATATCACTTTTGATCGGAAGAATTGACTTTATTCTCAATTTACCATTGATTAACTCAATTCTGCCCAAATAGAAACAGATGAAAACTAACAATGATATAGCTATTGAGGTTGTAAATCTAACTAAGAGTTTCGGCGATTTCATAGCAGTTGATTCTATAAGTTTTCAGGTTAGAAAAGGCGAGATATTTGGGTTCTTGGGTCCTAACGGAGCCGGGAAATCAACAACTATCAGGATACTATGCGGAGTCCTTAAACCAACATCAGGCACCGGAATGGTCGCTGGACTTGACATAAAGACAGAATCTGAAAAAATAAAAAAACGTATCGGTTATATGTCTCAAAAATTCTCGCTTTATGAGGACCTGACAGTTGAAGAGAATATAGATTTTTTTGGTGGAATATATGGACTCGACAAAGAAAAACGAAAGGAACGACAAAGATATGTGTTGGAAATGGCTGGTCTGATAGGACGTGAAAAAAGCCTCGTTGGCGAACTATCTGGTGGATGGAAACAAAGACTAGCGCTTGGATGTGCGATAATTCATAATCCTGAGGTGATCTTTCTTGACGAACCAACCTCTGGTGTTGATCCCATTTCGCGTAGAAACTTCTGGGACCTGATATATCAAGTCGCAGAGAACGGGTCAACCGTGCTTGTGACCACGCATTATATGGACGAAGCAGAACATTGTGATAGGCTTTGTCTTATCTATCGTGGTAAGATCATCGCCCTCGGAACTCCATCCGAACTGAAAGAATTGCAATATGGCGATCTGTTAGAGATAGAATGTGTCCCTTTGATGGAAGGACTTGATGCATTGGAAAAGTTAGATATAATAAAAGATGTTGCCTTGTTTGGAGCGACCTTACACGCGGAAGTTGAAAATGCACAAAAAGTTATTCCAATAATAGAGAATTATTTGATGAACAAATGCATAAAAATCACAAGGATTGACAAAATTGATCCGTCCCTTGAAGATATTTTTGTATCATTAATTGAACTCAAAGAAAAGGAAAAATAGGTAATTATTAGCTGAATATACGATATTGGCTTTTGACAAGATATGAAAAACAGGATAATAGCATTATCACATAAAGAGTTTATTGAGATTCGCAGAGACCCTCGCACGCTGTTTATGGTGCTTACCCTGCCGACGTTTATGCTTATGTTATATAGCTATGCCATTAACATTGATGTAAAGTCAATCAAAACGGTTGTATACGATCAAGATAACAGTAGGCAGAGCAGGGAATTAATCGGCGAATTTAGAAACTCGGGATATTTCAAATTAGTTAAATATATTGATAGATATGATGATATAGACGTTCAATTGTATAAAGGAAAAGCAAAGGTTGCATTATTCATTCCAAACAATTTTTCAAGCAAATTGGCTCGTGGCGAGATAACCCCTATTCAAGCTATCATTGACGGGTCTGATTCAACTCTTGCGGTCGGTTCTATTTCCTATATAAACCAGATCGTTCAACAATATTCTTTGAAAATTGCAACATCATTTCTTATGTCAAAAGGCTTGTCGTCAAAGAAAGAGTTACCGGTTATAAACATCCAAAATCGCATCTGGTATAACCCGGAAATGAGTAGCAAAAACTTCGTTGTGCCGGGGATGATCGCTATGATCTTGATGATGGTTGGTTCCATATTAACATCTCTATCCATTGTTAGTGAGAAAGAAAATGGGACTTTTGAAAAGCTTATAATAACACCTATAAAACCATACGAGCTTGTCATTGGAAAAATCTTGCCATTCGTAATTTTATCTTTTGTTGATGTTGTGCTTTGTCTATTGGTTGGCAGACTATGGTTCAAAGTGCCTATGCGGGGAAGTATACCATTGTTGTTTGTTTTATCCTCTCTATTTTTGTTTAGCACAATTGGATTAGGTTTGGTTATATCCTCAATAGTTAGGACGACAAGAACTGCAATGCTGGCTTCTATGTTGACATCTATGCTGCCGACATTTCTTCTATCAGGCTTTGTATTTCCTATTGAAAGTATGCCTAGACCTATACAAGTTATAACTTATCTGATACCAGCGAGATATTATCTAGAAATTCTCAGAGGGATACTTTTGAAAGGTGTTGGATTTGAAGTTTTGTCGAACAATGCTATGTGCTTGTTCGTATATAGCGGATTTATGATCTTGATAAGTGCTTTGAGATTCAAGAAAAGGCTCCAATAAGGAGATAATCTATGGTTCATTTGCGCAGGTTGTTAATAGCTCTCATAATCATTTTGCTAGCAGTTATAGTAATTATATTTGTGTTTATCCGTAGAAATTCTGTTGATAAAGATGTTATCTTTGCCTCTGGCAATATAGAAGTAACCGAGGTAAACATCAGCCCTCAAATATCGGGACAAATAGTGAAACTGCTTGTAAATGAAGGTGATTTTGTCCAAAAGGATCAGGTTGTCGCGGAAATTGATCACTCCAAACTTGATATACAATTGCAACAAGCACAGGCAAACTTATCGGCGGCGGAGTTGCGCTTAAAACAGGCAAAAATGTTAGTTAAATTGAATGATATTCAAACAAAAACACAGGTTCAACAAGCAAAAGCGATGGTAGAGATTGCATCAAGTAAGTTATCACAGGCACAAATAGGATTTGATCTTCAAGAAACAGCTACAACCACACAGATAGAGCAGGCAGAATCAGCACTTGCAATAGCAAATGCACGTCTCGAACAGGCAAAGGAACTTTATGAACTCCAACAATCTCAATCCAAAAGCCAAATAGAGCAGGCAGAATCAGCATTAAAACTGGCAATGTCTAGGCTCACTGTTGCCCAAAAAGGTGCAAGGGAGCAGGAAATTAAAGTCGCTGAGAATTTAGTAGCACAAGGAAAAGCCAATTTTGATAACGCAAAATCTAACCTTGAACGTATGCAGAGATTATTTGAAGAAGGGGCGATCTCAAAACAACAACTTGAATTATCGCAAGCCCAATATGATGTCGCTCAAGCACAGTATAACTCAGCCCAACAACAGTTAAGCCTCATCAAAGAGGGCGTCAGGGCAGAGGACAAAGATGCCCTTCAAGCACAGGTAGATCAGGCAAACTCATTGCTTCAACTAGCGCGATCGGCGTTGATACAAAACAATATCAGGGAAAACGACGTTGAATCTGCAAGGTTTATGGTTAGACAAGCAGAATCCACGCTTGCACTTGCAAAGGCAAATGCACTTCAAGGTAAGCTAAGAAAAGAGGATATAACTTCTGCACAAGCTGGTGTCCAACAGGCAAAATCCGCATTGGAGCTAGCACAAGCAAGTTCAATCCAAACGGAAATACAGGATCAAAATGTGCTTTTGGCAGAAACACAAGTCAAATCCGCTCGCAACGTAGTGGAATTGCTTCAAAGTCAGATAAATGATGCCATAGTGCGATCCCCTATATCTGGCATCATCACAACAAAAGCTGTTGAGATCGGTGAAATGATCCCATTAGGGACAACTATCTTCGTCGTTGCTGACCTAAGTAAGGCTTATCTGACTATATATGTGCCCGAGGCTATGCTCGGTAAGATTAAATTAGGACAAACTGCCGATGTAAGCATAGATTCGTATCCGAATAGGATTTTTAATGGACGGGTTATCTATATTTCCCCAGAAGCAGAATTTACGCCGAAGAATATTCAAACAAGAGATGAACGTCTGAAATTGGTTTATGCTGTTAAAATTGAAATAGAAAATAAAGAAAACATCTTAAAGGCAGGGATGCCAGCAGATGCAAAATTAAAAATCCAATAAGAGAGGTAACAATGGAAAATAGGGACAAAATAGTGACGGTGTTTGGCAGTTCAAGGGCAAGAAGCAATAGTGAAACCTATAATAAAGCCTATGAAATAGGAAAATTATTGGCTGAGGCAGGCTTTATAGTCTGCAATGGAGGTTATGCTGGCGTTATGGAAGCATCAGCCAAAGGTGCAAAACACGCAAATGGGAGAACTATCGGCATTACTACTAACGCTTTTAAAGAACTTAGCGTCAACGAGTGGATCGATCAAGAGATAAAGGCTGGTAGCTATATAGAAAGGCTTCAAAAGATGGTTGAAACTGCCGATGCTTTTGTTGTGCTTAAAGGAGGGGTTGGGACCCTGTCTGAATTCGCAATTGTATGGTGTCTGAACGTTATAGAAGATATCAGAAAACCTATCATACTTGTAGGTGATTTTTGGGGAAAGGTCATTAAGGAAATGACCAAACGACTGATAATATCGCCCCAAGAGATGCTTACACTCACAATGATCAAAGAACCAAAAAATGCGGTAGAGATATTAAAGAGAATGTTTTACTAGACTACATTGTTAACTGGACTGGATTTATATTATGAATAAACAAAGCATTACAATTTACAAAAAAAGTAATATAAAGGCGGAAATATACGCTCCTGGGGATAAATCCATATCCCACAGATCAGTTATGATAGGCTCCATTGCCAAAGGTATCACACAGATAAATGGATTTCTTCACGGTGAGGATTGCATAGCAACGATCAATGCTTTCAGAAAAATGGGCGTTAATATTGAGGAAATCAGTGAAGATAAAGTTGTTATTTATGGAGTGGGACTTGATGGATTAAAAGAGCCTGATAATGTTTTGGATATGGGCAATTCGGGAACTTCAATGAGACTGATTAGTGGGATACTTGCAGGTCAGCCATTTTATTCTGTCCTGACAGGCGATAATTCTCTTAGAAAAAGACCTATGAAAAGAGTAACTGATCCGTTAAGGTTAATGGGAGCGACAATTTACGCTAGAAAAGGAGATTTTGCTCCTCTTACAATCATTGGCGGAAATCTTAAAGCCATTGATTATCATACTTCTACCGCAAGCGCACAGGTAAAATCAGCCATACTTTTGGCAGGACTTTATGCAGAAGGGGAAACGACCGTAACTGAAAACACTAGATCAAGAGATCACACTGAGAGGATGTTGCGTTCGTTTGGTGCAGATTTAAAGTCAGTTGGATTAACCTGTAAAATTCAAGGACGACCCAAACTCATTGGGCACGATATAAATGTCCCAGGGGATATATCATCCGCTTCATACTTTATAGTTGCAGGCTTGTTATGTCCAAACTCAGAGATAATCATAAAAAATGTGGGCGTAAATCCAACACGAACAGGCATAATAGATGCCCTTAAAACAATGGGCGGAGATATAAACATTGAAAATCTGAGAGAGGAAGACGAACCTATTGCAGACTTGATCGTAAGATCATCACAATTAAAGGGTGCGACGTTTTCAGGGGATATAATTGTCAGGATGATCGATGAAATACCGATACTTGTTTTGTCAGCTACACAAGCAGAGGGCGAAACAATAATAAGAGATGCTAGCGAATTAAAGGTTAAAGAAAGCGACCGTATCAGCACAACCGTAATGGAATTTTGCAAGATAGGGGCAGAGCTTTCTGCACTTGATGACGGATTCGTTATATCGGGAAAATGCAAAATTAAAGGCGGTGAATGTGATAGTCACGGCGATCATAGATTGGCGATGTCATTAGCCATCGCAGGATTAATATCTGAAAATGGGGTAATTATAAACAATATAGAATGTGTCAATACTTCATTTCCTCAGTTCTGGCAGATGCTATCGCTTTTATGATCAGATATTAATCTATTCGTTTTCACAATTATTTGGAAGTTTCACAATGACTTTAGTCCCAATTCCATCAATGCTTTTGATGTCAATTTTACCTTTGTGAGCATATATTATCCTATATACGACATATAGACCAAGCCCCGTCCCTCCCTCTTTGGTAGTAAAAAAAGGCATCCATACCCTGTCCAAAAAATCATTAGGAATCCCACAACCACTGTCCTCAATTTCAATGGATATATCTTTTCTATCAGATGAGTATAAAGCCCTTATCATCAAAGCCCCGCCTTTTTGCATTGCTTGAATAGAGTTGAGTATAAGATTAAAAAATACCTGTTTGAGCTGTTCTAGATCGCCATAACAATATAGGCTTTCAAAATTGTAGTCCCTTATAAGTTGTATACTTTGTTGTTTAATAGCAGGCATAGCAAAAGCCAATGATTCCTCGATAACATTTATAAGGTCAATTTTTTGGAAAGATGGATTCAAAGGCTGAACCGATGATAAAAGGTTAGATAAAATGCCATCCAAAGAATAGACACTGGATAGTATTTCATCAACAATGATGACCTTTTCATCTTCAAGGTCTTCTTTTAAGAGCTCTGCAAAAAGCTGAATAGCTCCCAATGGGCTTCTCATTTGATGAACTATATTTTTAACAATGTCGCCCATAGCTTTAATAAGTTTTGTAATATAATCGTCTTGTCTTTGTCCATTAGATAATGCAGTGTCAACCGATTGTAGGATTTCTACTGCGCCAATTATCCTTCTCTGTCCATTCTTTATTGGCTTTATGAATACATCAAATTCTGTGCCATTATCAGATTTTCTTTTATAGTGCTTTTCTATACCATTTTCCACAGATTCCAAAAAATAGCTATTATTGAAGACCTCATTGTAATTCTTTCCAACAATATCTAGCGGGTCAAGGTTCATTATTTCCTGTGCAACCTGATTAAATAATATTATCCTTCCGCTTCTATCAAGAATAATTATGCCGTCCTTTATGCAATCCAAAGAGCTATAAACCAGGTCAAACAAGGCAGATGAATGATAAGATGACGTCGTTATTGTTTTACTAATGCTTGCATCTTTTGATAATTGACTATAAGCTCTGCTGAGTCTATCAGCAGACTCGTTAAACGCGTAAAAAGCTTCCAATAATACAGAAAGCATATCTTCATATTCAATTTCGTTTGTCATAATTCACCTCCACATATCTATTATCGGAACGTTTAGATATTTTCTTAAACAAGTTTTAGCTTTTTTTCAATTTTTTTCTAAAGTTTTAAATTTTGGTCACGATATATATAGCGAGTAAAGTTTTAGATTTGGTGGATTAAATCAAAAGATGGTCTATTGAAATTGAGCCTTAGTATTCAAATGGCTTAGTTAGGTAACAAAGACGGAAAATCTCCGTCAAAATGGAATTAAAATTGGAGGCAGATCAGAAATGGCACAAGCTGATTTCACAAGAATTTCAACAAACATAGCGGCGTTAAATAACCTTAATTCATTAAGGGCTATTAACACAAAACTTGGTACCGCTCAGCTCAGATTAGCAACAGGCAAACGTATTAACCAAGCAGCGGATGACCCTGCTGGTTTGACCATTGCTATGAAGTTGAGCGCCCGCAACGAGGGATTAAAAGCAGCCTTAGGAAACATCGGTGATGCAAAGAATATGCTTTCTGTTGCAGAAGGAGGTCTCCAACAGATCAACGACCTACTTATTGAGATGAAAGCGAAAGCAACGCAAGCAGCATCCGACACACTCGGCGCAGACGAAAGAGATGCCATCCGACAGCAACTTGTATCTCTTGCAAAACAGATCAACGACATAGTAGATGAAACAAGATGGAATAACTCAAAACTGCTTGACGGTAGCGTAAATAAGACGCTTCAAACAGGCGCAACTGGTGAAGACACGACTCAATGGATTTTGAGAACTAACAGCGCAACTGCAACAACAGGTATTGGTCATAACGCGGTAGAATTAGGCGTTGCATCAGGATCAGCAACAGGGGCGACATTATCCGTGGTAAGCGGAACAACGGTTGGTTCATCATTTGCTACTACATCAGAAAGAACAACAGGTGTCAGTGCAACAAGGGGATTTGATGACCTAATAGAGCTTGAAAGTGGAATATACAAATTCAGAATTGCAGATAAAGCTACCAGTACATCATTAGGAAAAATCAATGTTTTAAACACTATATCTGGTTTACCAACAATTACTCAAGGCACTAGTGATGAAGGATATGAACTGGCATCCGGATTTTATAAACTTAAAATAGATGCTGTATCAGGGACTGGCGATGACCAGTTGATCAGCTACACCATCACTGATTCATTAGGCAACGTTGTTGTAAATTATCACAATTTGTCAGCTCCTGCGTCATCTAATAATGATGTTGTCTCACTCCTTGATAATAACGGTAAAAAAATCGGTATAGATATTGACGCAGATGAAAACGGACTAACTGCTGGATCTGAGCTCAATTTTGAATATGTTGCCAAAGGTCAAGTTAAAATGGAACTTTACAGAGTTTCAGGTTCATCTGAACAACTCGTCGATGTGGATACCGATGGTGTGGACAATACCGCTGATAATGCAACCGCATCACGCTTCTATATGAATATCGGATCAAGCGTTGCAAGCTATGACACTGGTCGTGGTTTGAAGGTGTTCCTTGACGCTGGGTTCAGCAACATAGTAGTTGGTCAGACCACAACCTTCACATATACACAGGCTGGCGACGTAAACGTAGACGTTTCAAATGCAGCGGCTGCGCAAGCGTATATGGCGGCGGTTGACGCTGCAATAACAAAGGTTACAAATAGCCTTAATAACATCGGTTCCTTGACAGCAAGGCTAAACTCCAAAGAGATTACTGTTGGAATTGATCAGGTAAATACCGAAGCATCATATAACCGCATAATGAACGCTGATATGGCTTATGAACAAGTAGAAGCTGCCAAGTATATGATACTACAACAGACAGCTGTTGCAATGCTTGCACAAGCTAACGCAGCTCCTCAGGGGATACTATCATTGTTCAGATAGCCCAAATTGACCTTATGTGTTTTATCACATAAGGTCTAACTCAAGGAGATTAGCAGATGTCAGCACAATCGGTAATACAGACCTATCACCAGAATAACGTTATGTCAGCAGACCCATTAAAGCTAATAATAATGATGTATGACAGAGCCATATATGGTTGTCGTCAAAAAGACCTCGAACAAACATGGAATGCCATTAAGATGCTTATTGATAGTCTCAATATGGAAGCCAAGCCTATAGCTGACACTCTGTTAGCGATATACGAATATTGTAATGAATTAGCAAGAACAAAAGAATTTGATAAAGCCGCCATGATATTACAAGAACTCCGTGATACATGGGCATCGGTGAAACATTAGACATAAGGCAAGAGACCTGAGACCTATAAATTTCAAAACTTTGCGTCTCAGGTTTTGACTTCTTATGTTTGGAGAATGGATATGGCACTCATCGGTTCTTCTGGAACAAATAACGTAACTCCGGGAAATTTGTCATTAACATTCCTGAACTCGCTTATAAGCGCATCTCTAAACATTCAACGTCAACCAATTAACAAGTTGAATGCCCAAAAAGATCAGCTAAGCATAAAAAAGGCTATATACTCTGATCTTAAGACGAAACTGAAAACGCTTAATACAATCGTCGGAGACTTGAAAGGCGGTAATACAGTATTTAACAATAAAACTGCTACATCAAGCAATATCTCTAAGCTTACAGCTTCTGTTGATTCTACTGCTATAAATGGCAAATATACCATAGTGATATCTAATCTTGCCCAAGCCCACAGCGTCCGCTCTGATCTACAAACCAGTTCAACATCGGCACTTGGGCTTGATGGAAAGTTTAACATAAATGGGAAAACTATAACTGTTACATCAACAGACACGCTACAAAATATCGTCAATGCAATAAATAATGCAGAATTTGATGAAGGAAAAGGCGTGTCTGCAAGCATTGTAAATAATAGTTTGATACTTACAGCACGATCAACTGGGGTAGAAAATCAAATAACAGCGAGCGATGTTGAAGGCAACGTGCTTGAAAGTCTTGGCATCCTTGACGGAGGAAACTTCAAAACAACAGTGCAAGATGCGCTAGACGCAGATTTTACAGTTAATAGCATTAATGTCAGAAGAGCGTCTAACACTGGAATTGCGGACGTTATAAACGGCGTTAAACTTAACCTTTTGAACAAAACTGACGAAAACGAGACAATAACGCTTACAGTCCAACCAGATTATACCGCTATCAAGGCTAAGGTCAACGCTTTTGTTAGCAACTTAAACAGCACATTAAGCTATATTGATGCAAAGACGAAAACCGTTGCCAACACTGAAAATAAAACATATACACGTGGCGCTCTAACTGGCGATCCAGTGTTCACTTCACTGAGAATGAACCTCTTTTCTGTTTTGAGAACCAAAGTTACTGGTGGTTCTGAAAATGATCCGCAATATCTTTCGGATATTGGAATTACAGTTGATGCAGGTTTGGTTATCAAACTTGATACGAATAAACTTGATTCTGCAATAGAGTCCAATATAAACGGTGTTGTTAAACTATTTGATACTGTTATGAGAAAGTTTGAAAATATTTTGGAACCTTTTGTGACAAATAGCGAATCTTCTAATATGCTGGATTCATATAGCAGGTCAGTTAATAGCAAAATCAAAAATATAGAAAATCGTGTCAAAATTATGGAAAGCATGATCAAGAAAAAAGAGGAAATGCTTGTAAAACAATATAGTTCAATATATATACAAAATATTGAATTTGCATCACAGCAATACTCTTTATTCAGTAACTATTACTTTACGAAAATATAAGATTTTTGTCATTTTACCTAAAAATGGGAGGTGAACTCAATGAGTATCCAAAGCCTCGCGATTTCGAGCTTGGATAAAGCTCCTCCAAAAGTCAAAACTCTTTACAATCAGGACATAAAAGATAGCCAAGAATTAAGAGTTTCAGCAAATTTTGAGCGAAAAGAAGAGGGAGATCAACAATCCGATACTGTCAAATTAAAGGCTCTTTCAGAGGCAATCTCTGATTCTGCTGGTATTGATATATCAATGGCGCGACTCTCTTTTACAAAAGACGAAGATACAGGAGATATTGTAATAAAGATCATTGATAACGAGACAAATGAGGTAATAAGGCAGATCCCCCCAGAAGAACTCGAACAGTTGAGAAAACGTTTGGGTGATATATTGGGTCTAATATTAGATAAAAAAGCATAAAGCCAAAAAATCGCTCAATGTCCAATGATATAAATGAAAATTGAAGAATTTAGGTCAATTTTTCAGATACTAGGATTGTGCCTATTTTTATACAACCCTTTAATATTGAGAACTCCCTAGCTCCGAAGGAGCGTCATATTTATAGAAAAAATTAATCACAAATATTAGCTCCATCAGGAGCGACATAAGCAGGTTTAAAAAAGGATTTCAATTTTTCTGAGAGACGTCTAATAACTAACAACGAAGAACGTAGTCCTGACACCACCTCGATTTTACTTTAAGCAATAAAATTCACCAAGTAGCCAAGTAATACTATTTTGAAACAAATTTTATAACGCACCGGACTGCGCAAGTCTTTCTATCGCTTTCTTGGCTTCCATATAGTCAGGGCTAATTGAAAGTGCCTCTTCATATTTTCGTTTGGCATCCTCAAAAAGTCTCTGTGCTTCAAGCTCCTTAGCTTCTCTGAGGGCATCTTCCAGTTTTTGAGCTTCCGCTAAGGTGATCTGTGCGGTTTTCTCTTGCTCTCTAGCTTCCTCGTATTTAACTAAGCTAACTGCTGAATATACAGTATCCTCTGCTTTAATTTCCTTTCTATCTGTGGGGGTTATTTTAACGCCTAGATTAGTTTCAAGCCTGTCGGCAATTTTCAGTCCTAATAGCTTAATAAGTTTAAATAGCTCCTTTTTCTGTCCGGTGACCTCTTCGGCTTTTATTATAGCGCCAGTTTCAACAACAACTATTCTTGCATCAATTCTCAACAGGTCTTCACCTTTGGTTTTCTTTGTGAAGAACGGGATAGTGCATCCTCCAGAGTCCCAGCCTTCCGGTCTGTCCATAAATTGACCAAAGCATAAAGCCTGAGCACCTAATAACTTTCCAAATCTTTGGACGGTTTGCTGGTCGAACCCATCGCCTTTCCATTGCATTTCTATCTCTTTGCGAAGATCATCAATTTTATCTCTTTCAACAACTATCAAGTTTTGCACTTTGGACAGTTCGGTTATCAATGCACCGACTATGCCCATACGCATACGGTCAAGTGCATCGTGATCTTTGCTGAGGATATTGTTGTCAAAATACATAATACCAAGCGTCATTTTGCCAGTGCTAGAAGCAGGCGGACGCACAGGCATAACTTCAAAAGCCTGTTTTTTTCCTCCTCCGCAACTCACAAGTAATACAGTTAAACAAAGAATAAAGGTTATAGATATTAATTGATAGAGAGATTCTTTACTAGACTTCATAGATTAACTTCTCCTCTGTGATGAAATAATTGACATCAGGTCAAAACATCAAACATATAACCTTGAAACTAATGAATCAAAATGCAATTCTTAATCATTTTCAAACATCAATTTGTTAACAATATCCAATATCTTTTTTTGTGATATTTTGGCTCCCTGTGGCGTCCAATTTCTCAGTTTTATTATCATGTCCTCTCTTATCAACCTAGTTCGTCCTCTTGGCATATTTTTAAAAACTTTTGCCCTTGCTGATGTTGAAGCATCTATAAGGGCCGTGGCGATGTCATCATTATTTATTTTAGAGATGGCATCCATCACAACCCTATCGTCAGCCTTAACAATGTCATCAAAGTCAAAAATTGGAATCTTGGACAACATATAGACTACTCTTCAGTATAGGCAAACATCTTTCCGTCAGATGTGCCAGCATAAAGTGTGATCGTTTTATCTCCGCCGATGACAAGACATTTAATAGCGGTGCTAGTTAGACCTGTGTTTATTTTCTCCCAAGTTTTACCGCCGTCTGGGCTCCTGAATGCGCCGGTATTGTTTGCAGCATATACAATGGATGTGTTAATCGGATTAACGATAACAGAGGAAACGATAAGCGTAGATTCAACATCCCCACTAGGCACTGCTAGATATTCAGTTGAAGGTTTAGCCAACCAGATATCTCCGCCGATTGGTTCCCATTTTTCGCCTGCATTTGTTGTTTTGAAGAGACCGCCTCCATCAGTTCCCGCGTAAAGCACCTTTGGGTCCTTGGGGTCTATAGCAAGACAAAGAACATACCTACTAGTGAGACCATTTGATATAACTGTCCAACTTTCTGCGCCGTTGATAGTCTTAGCAACTCCGCCATCAGTTCCTACATAAATGATTTTCGGGTCTTTTGGGTCTATCACCAAAGCCCTGATATAAGTATTTTTTAGTCCTTTAACCTTTTCTGTCCATTCGTTTTGTGCTACGTCATAACGATATACACCTCCGCCATCTGTGCCTAAAAATACTGTATCGGTTTTTGCTGGATGAATGCCAAGGACTTTTGTAAACGTGTCTTCCAGAGTGCTACTTATATCCTCCCATTTAGCCCCGGCATTTGTGGTCTTGAAGACGCCGAAGGCAGCCATACCAGCATATATTGTATCAGGCTTGCTTGGATCAATTGCTATGCATCTGATCTGAAAACCAGAAACTGTTCCTTCTTCTGCCATTGTAAAACCTTGATTCCTTGGAACCCATGTCTTACCTCCATCTTCGCTAGCAAGAAACCCTATCCCTTCCGTCCCAATATATAAAACATTAGGTTTAGTGGGGTGAACAACTATCTGGTTTATTGCACCTATGGGGACGCCTCTCGGTGCTTCACTGAGAAGTTTCCACTCCGCTGATTGAGCATTAATAGATATAAATAATAAGATCACACAAATGAAGATCAATGTGTTCAAATAACCTTTTTTTTGTCCCATATTGATATTTCTCCTTTCGTATTTTTCCTCTACGTATCTATCTCATAACTCCATTATACCACCGTTGAACGTCAAAATCAAATCTGGGCTTTGGGCTTGCATAGTCTTTGTTTTAACGTCTTCCAACCTTTGACATATCAATTTTTTTAAACCCGAGTTTAAACGCCGGCGATTCTGGTTTCAATTCATAATTATCATTTTCAGGATCGACAAACATAGGATCAGCAACTATGGAATTCCTGTCAAATCCCTTCGCCTGCCAATCTGCAAAGTTGCTGACCCCCTCGATACCCCTTAATGTGATATCCCCAGCAGTGCAAAAGAATACGTTATAATCAGATTCGGATGGCAAACATCTCTCGTGACTAAAAATAAACAGATGCGATGGTTTAGTATAATAGATTATATTTCTGATCAACTTGATATTCTCATGCGCGCGTTCGCGGGGATTCTGATAATTTATCTGATCAAGCCTCCCATCGATGAATATATTATTTTCCATTATGCAGTTTCTATCCCCATACCAAACATGTATAACCTCATCCGCGCGATAGACGATATTGTTTTCAACAATAGTATCCCTTGTTTCACAGCCTAAATATATCCCCCAACCTGGGCATCTGCCACCATAGGCATAACAGTCATGTATCAAATTATTTCTGACGATAATGTTTGAATCCCTGATAAAAATTCCCGCGCCGTCATTTATATCTGTCATAACATTATATATCTCGTTATACTCTATCAAAAGACCTTGCTCTTGATTGCTTCTCTCTATGGTTTGATTTTCGGTCGCCCAATGCCGTGTATAGACGCCTGAATGCGTGATATCGTGTATCAAGTTATGAGAAATTGTCCCTCCGCCATCATCTATGTTTATTCCAACTGCGCTCGGATATATTGACCCGCAATGATGGATATGGTTAAATGAAAAAACATTACGTTCTTCATTATAGTTCCTGCTTATTATTCCGCCACTGCCAGTATAACAAATTTCGTTATTGACTATCAGATTTCCATAACCTGTAATTTCAAGACCATAAGTGCCGACATTCTTTATACAACTATCGACTAACGAGCAATATCTGACGTTATCCCAAGTTATCGCCGAAGGATGGACAATATCGCCGACGTCACCACAATCAGGATAGCCGTTCTTTGGAAGTGTCCAATCTGTATCACAAAAGGTAATTCCGCTGATATTGATGTATTGGACGTGTTGTTCTTTAATTCCGCCTTCAAATCTGACGAGTTCTTTCAAGACAGGGACAACAATGTCTAACTTTTCTATGTCGTCAATAGCCCAGTAATACAGATCACCAGTATTTTTATCAAGATACCAATCGCCCGGCTTTTGTAGACCTTCAAAGACATTATCAATATAATACCTATTTGGTCCACCAGCGCCCTGCCAACCTATGACGTGACGAGCTTTGGGATCAATGAATTTGACAACTCGTTCGTTCTCATCAACATCAGACACTAAAAACCTTGTCTCATTCCACGAATGGTAAAAGACAACTTCCACATCGCTAAGGTTTTTCCATCTCTTGAATTCGCCTTCTTTATATTTGAATGATATCGGGCTTACGGCTTTTTCTATGTAATAATAGCCTTCTTGAGGTATCCTTGCTCGTCTCTGCCGTTCACCGTTCACGAAAAGCTGGTTAAATCTCAGTTCTCCGACGTTGCAGATCATTATTCCATCTTTGTATGGTCTCCAATCCCCCTTTATTTTCATCCCCCCGCTGATGATCGGTTTCTCCCCTGGATATGCCATATAAGTAATTGGACAGTCTTTCGTCCCACTGTCTTTTTGATTGAAGATTATAGGCTCGTCAAGGAAGTATCTTCCTTCTCTTATCATAACGGTTACAGGCTCGGAGAGAGATTGTTCTTTTAATCCCCTTATGACATCTCTTGCCCTTGTTACAGTTGCAAAGGGTCCATCTGTCCTGTTAATATTTGGAGAGTCTAGTTTCCCTGACCAAGAGTCATTGCCTTCTGGCGAAACAAAAAATATAAAGCCTTTCATCCCAAAAGATTTGTCAGACATAACATATTTTCCTCCATAAAAATTTCTTGACTTACATCGTATTCGTTGCTATGACAAGGAAATATTATCAAAAAAAGGTATGAAAAACAATAAGGAAATTAAAGGCTTTCAGCATATTTTTGTCTTAAAGCCAAACAAATTGCTTCTGGAAATGACGTTTATTTTCTGATATATTGTTTTTGTCACTTAACGCTTTGCATAAAAATCTATACTTTTCAAAGTATAAAATGTAGTTGTAAAACTGTATTTTTCAACGAATACCTTTATATAAAATTTTTGGAAAAGATAAGGGGGCAATTATTATGTGTCATAAATTTAAATCATCAGAGATTGTTTTCTTATGTTTATTTTTATTTATTATTTCAGGTTGTGGACCCAAAGTCCTAATTCCGCCAGAGATAGACCTTGCCAAATATAGCCCAGTAGGTCTGATCACTTTCAAGTCAAATGCCAAAGGGAAACTCGGTGATTTTGTAACTCTTAAATTTCTCGATGAGATCAGCAGATCACAAAGAGTCGTCAAAATCGTTGAACTTGGCGATGAAAGCAAAGTCTTAAAATCCCTTGACCAACAAACATTAGACCCAAACGTTATCCAAATGCTAGGGGATAAATATAAATTAAATGCAGTGATAACTGGTGAATTAAATGTATCGGATATTAAACCAAAGATAAACATAACATCTATAATTACTTCAATGCGAGTTAAAGCAGAAGTTCAAGCAACACTTATTGTCAGATTAATTGAGACAAAAAGTGGTGCTACAATCTGGTCAAATTTAGCAGAAGATAAGAGGTCTGTTGCAAGCGTAAGTATATTCTCTAAGGATGATATTGTGTTTGACGCACAAAATCCTGATGATGCTTATGGCGATCTTGCAGATTCCCTTGTCAGAGCGGTCACAGAAGACCTGAAACCTAGAAAACGTAGAATGTAAAAGGAGGAAGGAAAATGTCACGAACTAGTGATTGGGCTTTTCGTGGTTTTTGTGTTAGTGTCCCAAGACAGAATGATCTGGATATTTTTAAACGCCTTATCTCCGAAGTATTGCCGGCATATAATTGCAATACATTGGTCTTGCTGATAAGGTATCAATATCAATTCAAGAGCCATCCAAATGTTGCAGATAGAGAGCCTCTTAGTGCAGATCAAGCATCTGAAATAGCAGATCTGTGTAGAAAGAATAATATTCGTATAATCCCTAAGATGAACCTTTTGGGTCATCAGTCAGGCAAGGAAAGAGGATCAGAACTTGGTTTGCTGAGGGCATATCCAGAATTTGATGAAACCCCTGATGAACCTTCCGTCCGTTATTGCAGAAGCCTCTGTCCAAGGCATCCTAATGTTAAGGGCGTTGTTTTTGATCTCGTTGACGAGATCATAGACGCTTTTCAGGCAGATGCCATTCACGTCGGTTTAGATGAGGTTTTTGAAATCGGGAAATGCCCCATTTGTAGGGTCTCATCCAATGCAGAATTGTTCTCTGAATGGGTTAATGCCCTACATAGCCATATTGTAGGTAAAAGAAAAGTAGAAATGCTAATGTGGAGTGATAGGCTCCTTGATGGCAATACCACTGGATATGGAGAATGGGAAGCATCAAAGAACGATACATGGCAGATGATTGATACAATACCAAAAGATATAATAATGTGTGATTGGCATTATGGCGAGCGAGAAAATTACCCATCAATTGAGATATTCTCAAATAATGGTTTCAGATTCGTTATTTGTCCTTGGCGTGAACTTAAAGCAACTCAGGCATTTATGAATTTTGCCTATGCTAATAAAACCGATCAGCTCTTGGGATTTTTGCAGACAAGCTGGTGTAGCTCTGGCGCAGTTGCCCGCTATCTGTGTGATGGTGATAACAGCGTTGATGAGATACCAAAGCAAGTTGGCGAATCTTTTAAGTGGATTATGTCTTTCTAAATGAGTTTTTGGTTTTAAGCTTTTAGCTATCAAGGTCTATTAAAACTATTATAGCTGAAAGCTTAAAACCACCTCATGCAGTTATATATCGTTTTTAAAAAAATTCCTGATCTTCTCTGTTCTGCCCCGATATGCCATCTCTTAAACCTTGGATATTAACCTCTTCACTAAATACAGATATGCACTTTTCTAAGTGTTCAATCCAATAAATGGTTTTGATGAGTTTTGAAGTTAATATAATACATCGGATATAAAATCCTTGTAAACCTTATACAATTAATTTCGTCTTTTATATGAACAAAAATAACTGATTAATCAGTCATTTTTGTTTTAGAAAGGTCTTTGTAATAGTTTCTCAATAGTATGTAAGCATCTAATAAACAGTGTTAAAATGTTGTATGATTAGTATAGCGAAAGGATATTCAGGAAAAATTACGGGAGTCCTGGAATGAAGAAAAGAAAATTGATAATTATATTAGGAATCATATTGATCTTGCTTGTATCGGGCTTCTTTGTAACAGCGAAAGTCCTTCAAGGAATAGCATCTAATAAAAAGACTGACAGAATTGAAATCGTAAGACGAGGTCCTTTTGTCGTAAAATTGAGCGAAAGTGGAAACATGGACTCCCTTGTTAAGGTTGAGGTGAGATCAAACGTTGAAGGTGAAATTGATAAACTCTATGTTGACGAGGGATACGATGTCATTAAAGGTCAACAACTCCTTAAAATAGATGAAAAACAGATCAGGGAGGAATACAACCAAGCATTAGCTAATTATAGCGCTGCACAGGCAGAGCTTGAAAGGGCAAAGGAAAATGCAAGGTTGAATATGGACAGACTAAAAAGCGAAATATTGCTTGCGAAAAATGCACTAGAATCTGCAAAAGCGAATTTAGATGGCACGAATGCAAAGTCAGCCCAACAATTATCTCAGGCACGCATCTCTATAACGAATACCGAAAACCTACTTGAACAGGATGAGATCAATCTGAGAAAAGCCAAACTAGCACTTGAACAGGCAGAGGCAAATGAAAAATCAGCTTTGGCACGTCTAAATAACGCCAAGTCAGAACTCGAACGCAAAAAGGATTTAAGCGCCAAGAAGTTTATCCCACTCAAAGATGTGGAAATTGCTCAACTTGAACTGACATCCGCTCAGGCACAATATGATTCCGCGGTTAGCAATGTCAAAGCCCAAAAAGAAACAGTTCAAAGTCAAGAGAAGATAATAGAAAGCAGAAAAGTAAGCCTTCAAACACAAAAGGACGATCTGAAAACATTAATGGATAGCTTAAATGAACAGAAAAAACAGGCAGATATCCAGATCAGGCAAGCCCAAGAGCGATTGGACATACTAGAAAAGAGTGTAGAAAGCGAGAAACAGATCGCAGAGCTTGCCCTAAAAACCGCAGAGGCAAACAAAATAAGAGCACAAAGTAGCCTTAAAACCGCTGAACAAAGGCTTAATTGGACTACCGTTACAGCCCCAATATCTGGTAGAATAGTCCAATGCAAGATTGAAGAAGGCGAAATAATCACTTCTGGAAGAACTGCTTGGTCACAAGGTCCGCCATTGATGGTGATAGCTGATCTATCACAAATGATCGTCAAAACAAGGGTTCACGAGTTTGACATAAGCAAGGTCAAAGTTGGTCAAAAGGCTGAAATAAGGGTCGGTTCATATAAAGATGATGTCTTTGAAGGTATCGTTAAAGAGATATCGCCGAGTGCACAATTCGATAACAATGTCATCAAGTTTGAAGTTACAACGATGATCACAAATTCACCAAAACCGTTGCTACCAGGAATGACCGCTGATGTTGATATAATAGTCAGTGAACGCGATAATGTCCTTCAACTGCCACTCGAAGCAATTAATATGAAGGAAATTATAAAGCTAAAAACCAGTGTCAAGAACGATTTATTAGATAGACTAAAAGGTCAAAAAGTTGACGTTATTCTTTCCAAATTTCCCAATAAAAAATTCGCTGGAAATGTCACACAAATATCAAATACTAAACCCGGATTTTCAACGTCAGAGATAACAATAACTATGGAAGGGTCTCCCAATGAACTTCAAAAAGGGACTACCTCAACCGCTGATATAGTGTTGTCTAATGGAGATAGAATACCAAATTTAGAAGCCAAAATCGATGGCGAAAGAGTATATTTCGTCAAAGTAGTGAAAGATAACTCTGATGTAAACCAGAATAATGTTAAAAAACTCAATTTACTAGGTCTTTTTGGCAGAAATAAAGTCTCTAAGAATGAGGAGTTGCAGGATGAAGAGAGGATCATCAAAGTTGGAGATCGGACTCAAAGCAGTATAGAGATATTAGAAGGTTTGAAAGAAGGGGAAAAGGTCAGAATCATCCATATTGGAACAGAGGAAAAGACAAAGTGAAGATATTAGAGAATATCACTGTGGGATTCACTGCTATATTTAGCAACAAGCTCAGGTCATCTTTGACTATGCTTGGTATCATCATCGGTGTATCCGCAGTTATTGGCACTGTGGCTGTCGGTGAAGGTGCAAGGACTCTCGTCTTACAAGAGCTTGAAAAAGTTGGGGGAAGGACTCTATTTGTCGTTATGAGGCACGAATGGATCAAGAAAGGCGATAGATGGATAAGAAATCCAAGCAAAGAATACCTTACAAGTGAAGATGCACGTGCTATTCTGGCACAATCAACCGCAGTCAAGGAAATCTCTCCTGAAATTATATGGGATGTTGATGTCAGTGTGGAAAAAGAAGGACAAAGATACTTGATGCAAGCAACGGGTCCTTCGTTCACAGAAAGTCAAAATTGGTTTGTAGAATTCGGAAGATTTATGTCCAATCAAGATATGAATACTTGGGAAAAAGTCGTAGTTATAGGAGCAAAGGTTTGGGAAGAGATGTTTAATCGGATGAACCCGTTAGGACGTGAGTTGAAAATTGGTAGAGACAGGTTTACTGTGATCGGCGTTATGGAAGAAAAAGGCACAGCTTTTGGCGATCTTGATAGAGATAGAGAGGTTATTATCCCGCTCACTACTGCACAAAGAAGGTTTTTGGGCAATGATCGTGTCAGTATGTTTTGGGGAAAAGCCAAAAGCTTTGAACTAGCAGACCTTGCAGTCCTTGAAACTAAGACCATATTAATGAGAAGGCATAATGAAGAGGAATTTTTTGAAATTCAATCGGTCAAAGGTGCATTAGAACAGATAAATAAAGTCATACTCATTCTTAAAGTTATGCTCGGAGGGACAGCAGCGATCGCACTTATGGTCGGCGGAGTTGGCATAATGAACATAATGCTTGTCTCTGTAACTGAAAGGACAAGGGAGATTGGATTGAGAAAGGCTGTTGGTGCAAAAAGCAGGGATATTTTATTCCAATTCTTGGTCGAAGCGGTTATTTTATGTGTGGTTGGCGGGGCAATTGGAATACTTGTTGGCACTGGGCTAGGGATGGGACTAGCTAAGATCATCTCAAAACTTATCAAAGAGGCAAATTGGCCCGCAACGGTGTCATTTCAATCAATAATCTTGGCTGTCGGCGCTTCTGCCTCCATTGGTATATTTTTTGGTCTATACCCAGCGAGAAGAGCGGCAAAATTACAACCGACAGAAGCATTAAGGTATGAATGATCTAGGTAAAAATGGCGAAAGCCAAAAATGATCATCATAAGCTAATTATTATCTAATATGAACATCACTGAAGGGTTTATAATAGGCTTAACATCACTACTAAAAAACAGGTTACGTTCGCTTTTGACGATGCTTGGGATCATAATAGGTATCTCTGGAGTAGTCGGCACAGTATCTATTGGATCAGGAGCAAAAAAATTGGTTTTAACGGAATTTGAGCGAATTGGAGCTTCTAATGAAATTGTGATCTGGAGAAGAGATCGCATTAAACAGGGCAACAAATGGGTGCGTATAAGCAGTTCAGAATACCTCGAAAATGAAGATGCTATTGCTATAGCAGATAATTGCCCCGATGTGAAATCAGTTCACACCGAGATCGGTCCCTTCGATGTCCAATTAAAATATTATGATAAGGATAAAGTTTCAAAGATCATCGGGACTGTTCCAGTATATCAAAACAGCAGGAATTGGTTTGTTGATAAGGGAAGGTTTATCTCAGATGATGATGTTAGGGATGGCGCAAAGGTTTGCGTTATAGGTTCCAAAATTTGGGATGAATTATGTGGAAAACAAGAAAATGTCATTGGAAGTGAGATCAAGATCAACGGTATGAGATTTACCATAATTGGCATTATGCAAGAAAAGGGCAATACAATGGCAAGTCAGGGATGGGACGAGACAAGCATAATACCAATTACTACAGTCCAAAAACGAATGACAAACACTCGGTACGTTTGGAGAATACAAATTCAAGCAAAAAGTTTTGAATTAGTTGATGAAGTCGAGAAGCAAGCTATGAGGGTTCTTGAATGGAGACATAAAGACGCATATAATATTTTTGAAACATGGACAGCAAAGAAAGAGATCAAAAACGTAGAAAAGGTCAGTATGATCATCAAGGGTTTGCTTGGCGGTGTCGCAAGCATCGCTTTAATAGTTGGCGGTGTCGGTGTTATGAATATAATGCTTGTGTCCGTGACAGAGCGAACATGGGAGATAGGGTTACGAAAAGCTGTCGGTGCAAGAAGACGTGACATACTGATTCAATTTCTTATGGAATCCGCTGCTATTAGTGTCGCTGGTGGTATAGTTGGGATATTGATGGGTGTCCTCTTTGGCATAGGAGGAGCGAAATTATTTTCAACCTTTGTTGCCAAAGGGACAGATTGGCCCTCCGTTGTCTCGTTTCAGTCTGTTATAGTTGCTACTAGTGTTTCGTTTATAATTGGCGTTGTTTTTGGTCTTTATCCTGCAAACCGCGCTTCAAAACTTATGCCGACCGAAGCCCTAAGACAAAAATAATGCCAAAGTTATACGATAATATCTATGCTAGTCATTTTAACAAGTAATGATAAATACAGGACTTATCTTGACAGATCATCGCCTATGTCTTCTGAATCAAACTTTCCTTTCTCCATTGAGACAGCCATATTTAAAATTTCAAGATAATCAGAACTGTGATTGTATATGCCATGACAACCGCCAAGTTTGTTTGGTATTGCATCTCCTTCATAAACAACCATAGTCTCATCATCAACTGTTATCTTTCCTTTTCCTGAAATTATTATGTAACATTCCTCAATAGTTTTATGACGATGGTAACCAATGGAAGAATCGGGCGGTAGCAGGATATGATCAATATATCCCCAATTGGTTTTGAAATTTTCATAAGACCAAATACGGCGAAAATATAACTTCCCTTTGCCACGATGCACTGATTCCTCAATCTTGCTTAATAGATCACGATTAAAATAGTTGACGGGGACCTTGTCTGGCGATTTAGGCTTTGCATTTTCAAGGTTATCGCCAAGGTCTCGGCTATCATATTTCCGATTCTCGTCGGCAACTCCAAAGTTCATAAATTGTATTGTTTGATCGGTATGGTTATATATCCCATGTGAATCTCCCGCAAAGCAAGGGACCATAGCCCTTGCAGAAAACTCTGCGGTATTGCCATTATGAGTAAAATATGCACAGCCATTAAATATAACATACATCTCTTCGCAGTGATCGTGAAAATGATGACCAATACCGGTTTTTGGCGGTAGAATCCCACGATGAATAAATAACCAAGGCGTTTCAAATTTGTCCCAGAGCGACATAAATTTTATCGTCCCAGCTCCTGAATGACAATTTTTGGCTTCAAAATATCTTGCTATGTCATTGCGTCCGAAATCCATAATAATTCCCCTTCATCAATAGATAGAATGAATCAATCATTATTTCACAATGTTAGCGTTTAAAGATTCACAGATAACAGCCTTTTCTTTTGAAGCACTTTCGGCAGATCGTCTGGAAAATGCTTTATCTTGCGAAAATCAGGCACAGGCATAGGCATTCCGCCTTTTCTTATTGATTCTTCGGATATCAGCCCCGGTAAGGTCATATCAAGGGCATCATAAACATCAACAGGAGGTTTTGTATCTTTGATTATACAGTCAACAAATTCGCGTATTTCAAAGTAATCACCGCCGCCATGACCAGCTCTCAAAGCTTCTTCTGGAGGATTTCGCCACATATCAGGCATAAACTCAGCTTCAAAGTCCCAGAGTGAATGCCAAGTCATCTCTTTATGATAATCTGCTAGCCAAATTTTGTGATCATCGCCAAAGCCCCGCGGTGCTTCATAACAGCCCTTTGTCCCTTGTAGAGAATAATATGTCAAGTTATGGGGACGGTTTGACAACATATCAAGCCTTAATATGATCTGTCCACCTTTCTCTGTCTTGCACATAGTTGTTGTGCTATCCTCATTCTCATATATATCGCCCCTAGGGTCTCTATAATGGTGACCGCTTCCCATACAGCATACACTCACAACCCTATCTTGGAACCATTGAAGCACAGGACCTAAACTATGTGTCGGATAAGTGTTCCCATTTCTTCCTGTTTGCCATTTTCTGCGCCAGACGGTTATCTCATTCAATCCTTTTAATTCGTGGATATATTCGCCTTCGCCGAAATATATTTCGCCGAATAGCCCTCGCCTTGCAAGTTCACGGACAAGGACATTTGGTTTCATATATGTATAATTTTCAGCCATCATATACTTCTTTCCGCTTTCTCTCACCGCTTGCACAAGTTCCCAACACTGGTTAAGGTCAGTAGCAGCAGGCACCTCTGATATCACATGTTTGCCTTTTCTCAGAGCCATAACGCTTTGTGGAACATGAAAGGGCATAGGAGTTGAGACTATTATGATATCAAGATCGGAATCTGCCATCTCCTCAAATTCTGTGTATCTCTTTTCCACTCCAAACCTATCTGCAGAGGCATCAAGGATATCTTTTCTTATATCGCACATAGCAACCAATGCGGTTTCGGTTACCGTTTGTATAGCTTGAACAAATCCTGACCCTCGTGTTACGCCTACTATTCCGACTTTTAATTCCTTTTTCATTAGATTAAATCTCCTTATATCTTCAATATTAATTAAACAGTCTTGATATGATCTCCTGACAGTTTATCAATTCTCCTTCGCTATCGTTGTTAAACGAAGGATTGTTTCGTATATTATAGTCAGGAAGATTTGATTTTTCAACAGTCTCTTCTGATGATCGGACATAAGTTCGGACAAATATGCCCTCCTATGATAAAATATTAGAAAATATTAAAAAATTATCACAGGAGG
>FWPV01002716.1_pt1 | contig 42375 bp, 37 predicted proteins | sample 2228371 | NCBI WGS metagenome assembly FWPV01 (sample SAMEA103939776, study PRJEB20133) | metagenome
CTTTAAATATAACCTATTTATTCATTTCTTGTAATCAATTATGTATGTTATTGTTGATTTTATTTCTATTTGGCGGTATATTATAATATAAAAAAAAAGAATATAATGGGCATTTGTGGTGCTTGTATGGAATCAATGTTGCCGGGTGACCGAGAATGAATATTTACGAATACGATGATTTCCGTCTTTATCTTAAGGACCGTTATGAGGAGAAATGCCGCGCCGACCCTTCATACACTTACAGGAAATTTGCCGCAGAAGCCGGCTTCACAAACCCCGGCTTTCTGAATGATGTAATAAAGGGCCGCCGGAAATTAAGTCAGGATGCTACCCAAAAAATGATAAAAGTGTTTGATATGTCCGAAACCGAGGCAGAATTTTTTCGGTTACTTGTCGCATACCGTCAGGCAAAGAATGAAGAACGACGTCAGGAGATTTACCGAAAGATCCTGTTCCGTCGTAATCGCAGTAGTTTTGCACGGCTTAATCCGGCTCTGAATCGCTATTATCAAGACTTCCGATATCCGCTTATAAGAACGGCGATTATGGCTTTCGATTTCAGAGGAGATTACGAAGCGCTTGGGAGGTTTACGATTCCTCCTATTCCTTCTCTTCTGGTAAGGAAGTATGTGCGTGATCTTTGCGAATGGGGGCTTGTCACCCAGCAGACGGACGGACGCTACGTGGTAACCGATCGCGTAGTCGAACCGCCCGAGAAACTCCGCGATCAGGTAAAACAGATCAATCGGGAATGGATCGTACAGGCGCTCGACGCTCTGATGAAGTTGCCGCCCGACAAAAGGCATATCTCCTCGATGCTGATAAGCGTAAGTAAAGAGACAGCCGATCTGATCCGCAGCCGGATCGAAACTTTCAGAGAGGAAATGTGGAAACTGGTTGAAAGCGACGCGGGAAAAGCGGAAAAGGTGATGTTGCTTAATATACAATATATACCGAAATCGACCTGATTGGAGCGTATATGAAGCTTGTGTTCGTATTAAACGTCTGCTTTGCCGTTTTATTATTAACTGAGGGATGCAATGTCGGGCCCGTAGAGCAGGCCGGCGGCGACGACTTTCCGAATATGATAGCGGAAGCGGGTAAAAGGATAACCGAAAGTCTTGATCAAAAATGGGTAAACCCGGCGGAGGCGTCGTCGGTCCCGGTCAATACGATAGATGTGGCCGGAGTCTCTTTCGGTGTGATCGAAAGAGCACTGGGCAAAAAGGCGGCTTCACAAGAAAAAGGCGGTTGCAGCGATTCCGTATGGCTTTCGATCGATTTGTCAAGCCGGAGAATATCTGTTTACAGCCGTAAGTGTAACGATACCCTGATAAAGAACGACACCCTTGTAATTACAGTTAACGAAAAAGATACGGCGATCGTTTATCTCGCCGGATCACAAATACAGACTATCGAGCCTTATTCGGCGCTTATGTTTAATTGCAAAGATATCGACGGCGATTCGTTTATATACAAAGCGGGAGCGCAGCAACAGAAGACGCGCATATTTCTTGCGCGCAGTTACCCCGGCGGCAGGGTCGAAACGATAGACATAGGATACGACGGCGGCGCAGACGGCAACCTCTTTACCGGCGATGACAATATGATGATGTTCGTATCGGCAGCTGTATTATTCGGAAACGACACGATTTCATTCGTCGGAATAGATGACGCCGACGGCGACGGCTATATAAGGAAAACAAAAGAAGATAATGATTCGGGTATTGTCGATATAATTGTAAGAAGAGGAAAAGACGATAATGACCTCTTTACGATAAGCAGCACGACTATATGCAGAATGGTAATATTTTCGCATGACAGTACAAAAAATTACGCGATACGATACGGAATAGAAAAACGGTTCCAGACTCGAATTGTCGGATGGAATATCGAAACAATTCACGGCGACTCGACTTTTTACCCGGGCGACACCGTAAATATCTTTCGGTGCACAAAGCCGCTGTATGGCGACTCGCTCGAAAGCGATACGCTTGTCGTCAGGGCGTTGCTAGGGAATTTGCCGGCAGATTCTGCTGATGATGCGATTATCGGAATTTATCTACACTCTTCATTCAGAGAGGGTGACGAACGTGAGTTCATTCTCGACTATAGCGCCGGAACGCCCGTAGGCGCCAGGACGAGGCCGCGGAATGGAATCTTATTCGCAAAAATGGTAAACCGAAGCGGAGACTGGATTGAAGTAAACGGTAAAATAGAGGAAGAGGTTATAAGCGCCGAAGTAACTACCTCCGGTGGAAAAAGATATGCCGTTGTCTGGAACGCAGGGGAAGGAAAGGTATTGTCGGTCACGCCGCTATAAGTATTACACTTCGCCTCCGAAATTAAGCGAAAAGATTTTGATTTTCTTTTCAGCGGAGCGTTTTAGGCTTGATTATCAGAGGATTCCACGCCACTGCGCTTCTGCAAGAAGATTCCGCTTTTCTTTCTGAGCTTCTTTACTGTGAAGCCCCTGGGGCTGATCTTTCACCAGCTCTATCAATCGGTTCCATGAATCAAGAGCGGCTTTCAGGTTTTCGCTGCTGGGATCCGTTCTGAAGATGCTTGTAAGTGATCGGGACTTGTAGAGTTGCACCTCCCTACCGAGAATCCTTTTATCGAGAAATTCGCAAGGTAAAGATTGCGCCTTTTCGAGGTTTATGAGCGCTTCTTTATAATTTTTATTAAGAAACAGAAACCGGGCTTTGTGAAAGTAGTATTCTCCGTCAAGCACCTCGGCTTTCGACAGAAGTTTTCCAAGTTCTTCGCCGCCCCGGCCAAGAGCGCGCAATCTGTAAAGGAAAACCTCTTTCGACTCGGCTAGCTCAGGCGGCAGACGGTTGATAAGCGCCGTCATTTCGTCGAATTTACGTAAAGACCACGCCAGGCGTATGCTGTCGAGAAGCGAGGTCTGGCCTGAGCCTCCGGAAACTGCATAGAAGTCGGCGTCGTCTGAAAGAGAAGATTCGGTCGCAACTGAGGTACTCTCTTTTATTTTGGTTTTATCCGTAATGACTTTTTTCTCTTTCTTTATGCCATTAATAGTGAATTTATTGAATCTTAGCTTTGAAAAGAATTCCTCATTCCCCGGCTGACGCAAGGCAAAAAAGATCGCCGACCCCAATATCCCGGCCACAAACATGGCAATAACCGTTACAACCTGCACCGATTGCCTGGGGAGAGGTTTCGGAAGAGAAAACGGCTGATTGAGTTTCCGCTGATTGACATAGTGCTGGATCGTATTCTCGGGAGTCAGGCTGGTTATAGTCTGGTGGATTGCTTCCAGTCTGGCCCTGATTGTTTCTATGTTTAGCGGCCTATAATCCTTTTTGAAGCTTAGACACTCCTCTATTAAAATGAGAAGATCGTTAGGAATCGATTTCGAGAATTTTTTAAGAGAAATATATGTGTTTGTGGAGCGAAGCTCCATTATCGATTCTTCCTCGGGCCCGGGAAAAGTCTTGACTCCTGAAATAAGTTCGTATAAGATACATCCCAGTGAATAAATATCGGAGCGGACATCCGGAGGAGCCTCACCTAGAAGAAGTTCGGGCGCTATATATTGGGGAGAGCCTATGCCCGCTTTCGGGTAAACTCCTCCATTCGCCTCTTCCGAGGGAGTTGAAAGACCGAAATCCATTACCTTAAGCACCCCGGATTCGGACAGAAGAATATTGGAGGGCTTGAGATCCAGATGCAACAATCCGCGGTATGTTTTTTTATCGATCTCATAGGTGCATGTATGAAGATATTGCAAAGTTTTACAAAGAATAATCCCTATAGCCGTAACGAGACCTATGGGCAACGGGCCGAACCTGCTTACGATTTCCGATAAAGAATAACCGGTGATTTTTTCCATTTCTATAAATGGGAGCTTATTCCACTGCCCTATTGTATGGACCACCGGCAGATTAGGGTGTGAAAGCTGTATACTGATGCGGAATTCGCGAAGGAAGCGGTTGTAGCTGTCTCTTGTAAAGTTGGGTTTGAGCAGTTTCACCGCCCGTTGAAGCCCTAACTGCTTATTTTTTATTTCGTAAATAATAGCCGCTCCTCCCTCGCCAAGAACACCCGTAATCACACCGGAACCCATCTGTACCGGCGTAATCCCGTCGGGAAGCACCGGAATTTTCGTTGTACCGGCCTTTTCCTGAAGACCCGATGTTTCAAGCTCGGAAGAACTCATACCGCTGGTATCCCCGTCAATTTTCCAAAGTTGAATTTCGTTGTCCTGATTTTGGCCCCTTGCAAACAGACGGCCGAGGGCGCGCTTTAGAAATAAACCTGAGAATATACCCATCTTTACTCCAGCATCGGTTTTCAGAAATTATAGATGCCATAGCGCATTACCTTAATGAAAATATGATATTTTGAAAGATAAAACATAGAAAATACAAATATATAATACTTCCTTACCTTATAGACAGTATGATATAAGGTTTTCATATCGCAGAACATCGGTTACCATCCAAACTAATGATACTATTTTCCGCTCATGAAAGCATGTAAAAAATATTTTTATCTACCGAATTTTCTGGAGTCGATAGAACGAGAAGTATGATATGTATTTGATGAATATAACTTAAAAAATGAAAATGATGTATTTTAGTTGATTCGTTTTTATTGGAGTATGACAATGGATGAAAAAGTGCGGGTGCGTTTTGCACCTTCGCCGACAGGATATCTGCATGTAGGAGGAGCACGGAGCGCTCTTTTCAATTATCTTTTCGCCAGGCGATACGGGGGTACATTTATTTTACGCATCGAAGATACCGATCGTAACCGGTTCGTCGAGGGGGCGCTTGAGGAAATATATGAAAGTCTGAAGTGGCTGGGAATCGATTGGGACGAAGGACCGATCGTCGGCGGCGGTTTCGGCCCCTATATTCAATCGGAACGCCTGGGACTTTACAGAAAGTATGCAGAGGTCCTTATCGGTTCAGGCAGGGCATATCGGTGTTTCTGTACGCAATCACGGCTAGAGGCACTCCGCGTGGAGCAGGAAAAAACTAAAAACAAAACCGGTTACGACCGTCATTGCCGTAACCTTTCCGAATCGCGGATCCGGAGTATGCTTGAAGAAGGCATGCCTTATGTGATAAGGTTCAAGATTCCCGACGGGCGTGTAATCCGCTTTAACGACCTTATCAGAGGATGGATAGAATACAACAGTGATATTCTCGACGACTTCGTGCTTCTTAAAACCGACGGTTTTCCTACTTACCATCTGGCAAATATAGTCGATGACCACCTTATGGAAATAAGTCATGTACTTCGCGGTGATGAATGGATTGCCTCAACCCCGCGGCATGTCCTTCTTTACGAAGCATTCGGCTGGAATGCCCCTCTTTTTGCACATCTCCCCGTCATCCTCTCCTCAGACGGCGGCAAACTCTCTAAAAGAAAGGGGGCCGCGTCGGTAATGGATTACAAAAGAGCAGGATATCTTCCCGAAGCGCTCTTTAACTTCCTTGCCCTTTTAGGATGGGCGCCCGGGGATGACCGCGAAAAAATGTCGGCCGATGAACTTATCGAATCGTTTTCTTTACAGCAGATCTCGCCGAAAGCTGCAGTGTTCGATGAAAAAAAACTGGAGTGGATGAACGGTCTGTATATGGCGGAGCGACCTGCCCAAAAGCTTATTAAGGATGTGCTTCCGATACTTCAGGAAAAAGGGTATATAGACAAATCGGAAACAATCGATCTTAAATATGTTGAAAAAATAATTGAACTTTTACAGGTCCGTTCCAAAAAGCTTAACGATCTGGCGGCCTCGGCTAAATACTTTTTTGAAGATCCGACTGAGTATGAGGAAAAGGCGGCAAAGAAATATTTTACGGCAGAATCGGCAGATCTTCTTGAAAGGCTTGTAAATGATATGCGGATGCTTGACGTCTTTACGGCGCCCGTTATAGAACAGTTGTTTAGAAAGATATCGGAATCCAAAAACATACCGCCGGCCGGACTTATTCATCCTGTACGCCTGGCCGTGAGCGGGGTAAGTTACGGACCGGGTCTTTTCGAGATGCTCGAAACTCTCGGAAAGGAGCGGGTAATAAGAAGAATAGAAAAGGCCGTAGCGTATATTAGTAAAATGGAAAAGAGATAAAACAAATTATAATGATTTTACTTCAAAGGCTGAAGGAAACATGCGTTTGTTTTGAAATATATTTCTTAACAATTACCACTCTTATTAAAAGTATCGGGGTATAAATGGGAAAGGATATTTCTACTAATAAAAAAACAGGAGACTCTATAGAAAGGGCTGCCAATTTCATACGCGACATCATCATCGAAGACAACAGAACCAATAAGTGGGGAGGAAAAGTGGTTACGCGTTTCCCTCCCGAACCGAACGGTTATCTTCATATAGGTCATGCAAAAGCAATCTGTATCGATTTCGGACTGGCGGAGGAATTCAACGGAGAATGCCATCTCCGCTACGATGATACCAACCCTACAAAGGAAAGTGAAGAGTATGTAAGGGCGATTCAGGAGGATATCCGATGGCTGGGGTTCGATTGGGGCGAACATCTTTACTATGCATCTGATTATTTCCCTAAAATGTATGAATGGGCAATCGAACTGATTAAAAAAGGTAAAGCTTATGTAGATGATCTAACCCCTGAACAAATACGAGAGTATCGGGGAACACTTACGCAGCCCGGCCGCGAAAGCCCATATAGAAACCGAAGCATCGAAGAAAACCTTGACCTTTTTATACGAATGCAGAAAGGTGATTTTCCCGACGGATCAAAAGTGCTGCGTGCAAAAATCGACATGGCGCACCCCAATATGAACATGCGGGATCCGGTAATGTATCGTATATTGAAAGTTCCGCACCACCGAACCGGGAGCCGCTGGAATATCTATCCTATGTACGATTGGGCTCACGGGCTCGAAGATTCCATTGAGGGTATCACCCATTCTCTTTGTTCTCTGGAATTTGAAGACCATCGCCCTCTTTACGACTGGTTTCTTGATCAGCTGGGAATTCACCACCCTCAACAGATAGAATTTGCCCGACTGAACCTCTCCTATACGGTTTTAAGCAAGCGGAAACTGCTTACTTTGGTAAAGGAAGGATATGTGGAAGGGTGGGATGATCCGCGAATGCCGACCCTTTGCGGGATGCGCCGCCGCGGATTTACGCCCGAAGCGATAAGAGCTTTCTGTGAGAGGATCGGCGTCGCCAAACGCGACAGTATTGTCGATTACGCGCTTCTTGAACATTGCCTGCGGGAAGATCTTAACAAAAGAGCACTCCGTTTTATGGCTGTGCTTAATCCTCTAAAAGTAATTATCGATAACTATCCGGAAGGGCTTACGGAAGAGATGGAAGCTATAAATAATCCGGAAGATCCTTCGGTAGGTACACGTAAGGTTCCCTTTTGTCGCGAATTGTATATTGAGGCAACCGATTTTATGGAGAATCCTCCTAAGAAATTTTTCCGTCTCTCTCCGGGCAGGGAAGTACGCTTACGATATGCCTATTTTATCACCTGTACCGGTGTATCCAGAGATCCTTCAACCGGAGAAATTAAAGAGCTGCATTGTGTCTACGACCCCCGGACGCGAGGAGGTGCCGCACCCGATGGCAGGTCGCCTAAAGCTACACTTCACTGGGTAAGTGCAAGGCATGCACGGGATGCAATTGTCAGGCTTTACGACAAGCTCTTTTTGAAAGAGAATCCCGATGATGCTCCGGAAGGTAATTTTCTTCTGAACCTGAATCCCGAATCTCTCAAAGTAATTACCGGATGTAAAATCGAACCCGCGCTTGCGGAAATACCGACGGGGAAAACGGTGCAGTTCGAGCGTCTGGGGTATTTCTGCGCCGATATTTCTTCGACGCCTAAGTCGCCTGTTTTCAACAGAACCGTCACGCTTCGCGACGAATGGGAAAGAATCAATAGAAGAAACCAGGGAGAAAAGAAAAAAAACGTATGACCGAAGTTTCATCCGTTAATAAATTCGGTCTTGCATTTTAATTGCAGATTTATTTGATTGCAGATATAATTTTATCGCCGACGGTATTTTTATTATTTTTCTAACTCTGCCGGCTGGTAAATAAGATAACGTTCTTTTACGCCTTTTCTGGTAAAGATAGAGACATATGAGTACTATACCCCGCGGCCATTTTCGTTTGAAACTGATGGAAGCAGCGACTTCGTTGTTTCTTTTATTGGTACTTGCAGTTATTTTAGCCGGATTTATTCCTCTCAGTCACCCTTTTCTTGCAAAGACGATGGAGAGGCTTATACTAGAGGCCGGCGCCGATAGTTGCTACGTAGGTTCGGTAAAAGCGGTTATCTGGAGATCAATTACTCTTCACAGGGTGTCGGTTTTTGAAAGGGTGGATCCGGAACGACGGTATAATATAAGTTTTACCGAAGCCAAAATAACCGCTAACCTACTTAAACTCTTCTTCGACCGCCATAAAATAATGAACATGATTTTTTCAACCGAAGCGGATCTTTTCAGTGCTTTGTATATAGAGCCTGAAATCGTACTGAACAAGTTGCTTGCAGTAAAAAATCATTTAACTTCGGTATCGGGGGCAAATATTTCAGACTTTAACATATCATTCGATTTGAAGGGGAAAGAAGTCGTCAGAGGTTTCAACGGCGAGGTGGATTTCGGGCGCAGTAAAGATAAACCCAACGACAACGATATAAAGATCGCCTTTCCCGTTATGAAAGTATTCGGCGACGGTATCGAAAACGTAAGGTGCGCCGTTTCTTTTTTACCGGAAGGCGAAATATATTTACAGAATTGCACTGCAAGATATTTTGACGGCAAAATAAAGACCAGAGGTATAATAAACCTCCTGAAAAAACAAATAGAATCGTATCTTCTTATTATCGAAAAAATGGATCTCGGCTATTGGTACTCGGTTCATATCGGAGAGGGAAATGTTACGGGGAAGGTCAATCTGCGAATGGAAGGAAACAGTGTCGCCTTTAATAACTTATCTCATAGAGGTGAACTCCGTATTGTGATCTCTCCCTTTAAAATAGAAAATCTTCCTTTACAACAATCTCTTGCGACGTCTCTTTTCATTCCTTCGCTTTCGACACTTGAGTTTTCAAAATTCAGCGCCAATGCGGTATTGGATAAAAAAGATACCGTAACAGCTTCTTTTACCGGAGAGGGCGATCGGCTTGTTTTGACAGGCTCCGGATGGATACAAAAAGACGGCTTACTTAATCAGCAGATTGAGGGCACCTTTACGGCTGCAGAACTCAAAAATCTGCCGTTACTTGTAAGAAGCTCGCTCGAGCCTGCATCCAACGGGGGACGGCGCTTCCGGTGCCGTTTGTCGGGATCGTTCAATGATCCACGTTTCGAACTCGACGCTGAAACGCTTCGCAGAGCAATCGGCGCCATGATAAACGAGTTCGGTAAAGACCTTTTGCGGAATTATCTCCCCAAATAGACTGTACTCCGGCATCGAGAATGAAACACACGCCTTTAACGCCCCGTGGTCTGATAAGACGCGTAAAAAGACATTTGATAAGCAACAAACAGGAATTCGCCGCAATCACATTCCCTGGGCTTGAAAATTGTTCTTCGGAAGAGATATCGCGGCTCGACGGAGCAGTGATAAACAAAATCGAAAACGGAATCGTTGAATTCTCCGGTCCACTTGACCTTGTATACACGGCAAACCTTTGTCTGCGTACGGTAAACAGAGTCCTGATGCGTATTGCAGGATTCACCGCCCGTTCTTATCCCGAACTTTACAATAAGCTCCTCCGTGTCAAATGGGAGAGATATGTAGGTTTTACCCATTACGTTTCCTTTACAACCTCCAGCCGGACCTCCAGGCTTCATCATACCGACCGAATTACCCTGACGGCTTTAAGTGCATTAAACCACTATATGAGCCGTTTCGGGTTGAAGGTTGAAGAAGATCCTTCGGCGTCGATAAGATTCTTTATACGTTTATATCAGGATAGTTGTACGCTGAGCATCGATTCCAGCGGAGAGCTTCTTTATAGGCGCGGATACCGCCTGACAACCGGCCGTGCTCCGTTGCGTGAAACCGTTGCGGCAGCGCTCCTGGAAAAGGCGGCTTGGTTTAAATACCATACGATTGCCGATCCGTGCTGCGGAACCGGTTCGATTGTCCTCGAGGCTCTTCAAATGGTATGCAAAATATCTCCGGGGCTCAATCGGGAATTTGCATTCTTTTCCTGGCCCTCATTTAATAGTAAAAAATGGGAAAATATAAAGAAGAAAGCATTCTCGGATATAATCCGGCCCCAGGGTGTAAGAATTATCGCATCCGACATCAATCGGGAGGCCGTGGATGCTGTTCGTAAAAACAGCTCTGCATTCTCCGCTTCGGAATTGTTGACAATAGAACGGGCCGATTGTCTGAAGTTCAATGAAGACGACCGATATGGAAACAGCGGTCTGATTATTTCCAACTTACCTTTTGGAAAACGGATAGAAGCATCGGCTGGACCTGTGGAGTATTTTTATTATAAATTAGGGCGGCATTTGAAAAATTATTGCAGAGGCTGGAATTTTGCATTTCTGATTGCCGACCCTAATTTCGAAAGAAAGGCCGGCCTTTCGTGTCGAACGGAGCTTAGATTTATTAACGGAGGAATAAGAGTCAGATTAGTGACAGGAAAAGTATAATGGACGAAATAATAATAAGCAAGTAGTATGGTTCTAAAGGCAATATCAACCACTAGAGAGTATGTAACTGAAATCCCCGATATATATTTTAATTATTTCCTTATAAAAAACCAATAAAAAAGATTCCAATGGACATTTTGCCAGGCACATTACGATTTGCGGAATACCTTAAAAAACTGCCTCCCGCTAAGGTTATCGGTAACTTTTTTAACGATAATACCTCTTCAAGAAAGATACTTTCCTCTGCAATGATAGATGATTGTGTGAGGAATTATTCCACTCCCGAGGTCCTCAGACAGCGTTTTCTATCTCTTGACGCCAAAGAACAACTGCGTTGTGCGCAAATCTATCTCATGGGGTCGATCGGAAGCGTGGGAGTCGGAACCGGGGATCCGGTTGTAGAGGCATTTCTGGGGTATGCTGCCAGAAATCAGGAGGGAGAAGTAAGGATCTTCGGTTTCGAAGAATTCGAACCGGCTCTTAGAGAGCTCTTCGTGTCGACAATTATGAGGGCAGAGATTTCGGCCGAAGACTCCCACGTTTCGACGCCGATATGTAGGTGGCGTTTTTGCAACGATATAGCTCTTACGGCGGCTCTCGCTTCGCAACACTTGCTTATCAGAAAGAAATCCGGCCAACTTGGAAAAACTGCCGTGCAGCTTATCAAAAAATTCATCTCCGGCGGTGAAATGTATAAAATAGGCGAAGCCGAAAAGGTCGTTGAGTTGATAATCTCCTATTGCATTGAAAAAAGATTTCTTCACATGGAAGACACTGAGTACCGCTTTTGTTTTTCACCCTTTTCAGAGTGGTTGTCTCTGCCGCTCGACCAGAAAATTAATGATATTACCGCATTTTTTATTTCCCGGTGCGGCGGCTGGAACAGGGAATTAATGTTGCAGTTGGGTAAAACCGCATCTCCCCGATGGATATCCGAGGTCTCTTTCCCAGAAAAAGACAGACAACGGTTTCGTGAGATTTTATTAATTTATAATTTCATCAACCTACTGGAAATACGCGTCCGGGGCCATGAGCTTTATTTCCGCAATAGGCGCGAATCTCCGTTAGAACCCCATATCCAGGAAAAGCAGATTATTATTATGCCCGATTTTAATGTTGTAATAAAACAGGAGTGTGTTCCGGAAGATCTTTTCTACTTTGCTTCTTTCTGCCGTTTATATTCACTCGACCACGTATACCACGGAATTATAGAAAAAGAGATACTTATCGAATCGCACTGCAGTCATATGGAAGAAGAAAAGATTATCGGATCCCTTAACAAGTGGGATAGCCCTATTAATGTCATTGAATCGGTAAGAGAATGGTTAAGGGAGTTCAGGCGTGTTTCATTGATTACCGAGAATATCATAATTACTGCAGACGAAAAAGTAACGGAGCAAATTTCCGGATTCGACCAGCTTAAAGCTTTTATCGAACCGATAAGCGCTTATGCCGTATTTCGTATCAAACCAGGAACCGAAAAAAAAGTGCGTGATATTATTCGCAAACTGGGATTCGATGAACGTACACCCTCTATAAAAGAGACCGAACCTTCTGCTTCCGACGGTAGCGTAACAATAGTGAATGATACGCGGGATGAGAGAAAATGGTCTGTTATTATAGATAATGAATCTTATCAGAAAACTATTAAACCGGTCATACGGGGTACAAAATACGGAGCCGAACTTAAATCACTCGAACTCAGTGATACGGTTCAGGTAATCGATTATGCGATTCTGACCTCTCAAAGGATCGTAATCTCCTACGACGGAAGTCCATATTTACGAAAAGGAGTCTATACCCTTATTCCGATTGTTTGCAGCAGAGGCCCCGAACCGATGCTTGAAGCGCAATTACAGTCAAGCGGAAGCAGAAAGCAATTTCATGTAAAGAAAATAGGCGCAATAGGAGTGGTGCCTGAATGAGTATACCCTTTGTAAGTCTGCATAACCATACCGAATACAGTTTTCTTGACGGAGCGATAAAGATCAAAGATCTGATCTCCCGGGCCGTTGAATTCGGGATGCCGGCGGTTGCTATAACCGATCACGGAGGACTATTCGGTGCAATCGAGTTTTATGAAACATGCCTGAAAGCAGGTATCAAACCGATTCTGGGTTTTGAGGCGTATGTTTCACCGGGCTCCCGTTTCGATAAGAGCACATCGAAAGACGAGCGTTCATACAATCATCTTATACTTCTCGCTTCAAATGAAACCGGCTGGAAAAACCTCATGCAGCTAAGTTCCATCGGCTACCTGGAGGGTTTTTATTATAAGCCGAGAATCGATACGGAGGTATTGAGGAATTATTCGAAGGGCATTATTGCTACAAGTGCCTGTGTTGCGGGCGCGATTCCGCGGGCGATTCTCGACGGAGATATCAAAAGGGCCAGACGTCTGGCCATCGAATACTGCGAAATTTTCGGCGAGGGAAATTTTTATTTCGAATTACAAAACCACGGAATCGAAGAAGAAAAAGTAGCGTTTGAAAAAATGTTGCAGCTCGGAAAGGAACTTGGCATTCCTTTTATTGTATCCAACGACGCACATTATCTAAATCGGGTAGACGCGCCTTCCCACGATGTGCTATTATGCATACAAACGCAAACCACAATAGACGATCCGAAAAGATACCGCTTTTCATCCGATCAGGTTTATTTCAAATCTCCTGAGGAAATGGCCGAGCTTTTCCCCGACATGCCCGAAGCTTTCAGGAATACCGTCGACATAGCTGAAAGATGTAATGTTTCGTTAGAAAACAAGTTGCAGCTACCTGTACCGGATGTGCCTGACGGTTTCGGTGGTCCCGAAGAGTATCTACGTAAACTTGCATGGGATGGCCTTAAGGATCACTATAAGGAACTAACCCCCTCCCTCGAAGACAGGCTTAAATATGAACTTGATATTATCTGTTCCATGGGGTTTGCCGGCTATTTTCTTATTGTAAGGGATTTTGTCAGAACAGCCCAGAATATGGGGATAATGGTCGGCTGCAGGGGCAGCGCCGCCGGAAGTCTTGTAGCTTTTGTCATTGGCATCACCAAGGTCGATCCACTGAAATTCGACCTTATATTCGAAAGGTTTCTGAATCCGGAACGTATTTCGATGCCTGATGCCGACATAGATTTTGCGGATCAGGACAGATATAAAATAATCGAATACGTTGTCAACAAGTACGGCCGGAAGTCGGTATGCCAGATAATAAACTTCGGACGAATGAAAGCCAAGATGGTGGTAAAGGACGTCGCGCGTGCAATGGGAATATCGATAAACGAAGCAAACCAGCTTTCGGCAATGGTAACCGAGAAGACACTTGAAGAATCAATAGAGACGAACGGGGAGCTAAAAAGGACTATTGCAGGCAATCCTACGTATCAGACCCTGTTCAAACATGCTGTGATGCTCCAGGGACTTGTCAGGCAAGCCGGAATGCATGCCGGCGGAGTTATTATCGCACCAGGAGAAGTCGTCAACTGGTCTCCGCTTTTCAAACAACCAGGAAGCGATATTGTCATGACGCAATTCGATATGAATTACATAGAAAAAATCGGTCTTATAAAGATGGATTTTCTCGGATTGCGGACATTGACGGTGCTGCAGGAAACACTCCGCCTGATAAAGAAATATCACTCCGTAACGCTTGACCTGTGGGAACTGCCCGAAGGCGATCCTGCCACTTATGCTCTTTTCGGGAACGGGGAAACTACAGGCGTGTTCCAGTTCGAATCGTCGGGTATGCAGGATTATCTGCGGAAGCTGAAGCCTACATGTATCGAAGATCTTATAGCTATGACAGCGCTTTATCGACCGGGGCCTATGAATAATATAGATACCTTTATCCGTCGGAAACACGGAAAAGAGAAGATCACCTACCCGCATCCGATGTTAAGCGACATTCTTGACGTGACATACGGCGTCATCGTTTATCAGGAACAGGTGATGCGTATTGCTCAGCGAATGGGCGGTTTTACGCTTGGCCAGGCCGACATCCTCCGAAAGGCAATGGGTAAAAAAAAGGCCGACGTAATGGAAACAATGGGGAAGCAATTCGTAGAAGGCGCCGTAAAAAATGGTATTGACGCAAAAATAGCGCGGGAAGTTTTCGACCTAATGGCAAAGTTTGCCGAATATGGTTTCAATAAAGCCCATGCAACCGTATATGCTCATGTTTCCTATCAAGCCGCATACCTTAAAGCCCATTATCCGCTTGAGTTTATGACTGCAACCCTCACCTCGTGGATAGGCAACCAGGACGGGTTTCTGGCAATGAAAAACGAAGCTGAACGTATGGGGATCCGGATTCTGCCTCCTGACGTAAACAGAAGCGATCTGGTGTGCAGTATCGACGGCGGGAACATAAGACTGGGTCTGGAAGCAATAAAAAACGTCGGCAAAGCGGCTCAGTCTATTATCGACGCTCGTGTAAAGAAGAGGCGATTCAATACTATCTTCGATTTTATAAAAGAGGTGGATATACACCTTGTAAACAAGAAATGTCTGGAGTCGCTTGTTTGTGCGGGCGCTCTTGATTGTCTCCAGGGGACACGGGCACAGCTTTTTGCGGCCATCGATAGTGCCCTTCAATACGGAAGCGGTTTCCAGAAGGACCGTATAAGCGGACAGCTAAATCTTTTCGATGATCTCTTTGGCGCAACAGGCGGATTTTCGGATAATCCCATTTCAGCCGAGCCGTCTCTTCCGGATGTCGAGCCGTGGTCTTATCACCAATTGCTCCAGAAGGAAAAGGAGGTGCTCAATTTCTATGTCAGCGGGCACCCCCTTGACCGTTTTCAGGATGAAATAAGAGGCTTTTCAACCATAAGACTGAACCAGGAATCTACGGAAAAACTCAAAGACGGGACCAGTGTTACTGTAGGCGGACTTATCACAAAGGTCAAAACCCATATTCAACACGGCGGAAAAGAAATGGCTTTTCTTGAATTGGAAGAATTCGAAGGCAGTATCGAAATGATCGCCTTTGGTGATGTATATGAAAAATTCCGGCATCTTCTTGCCGTTGATTCGATGATTCTTGTACACGGTACAATTACCAGACGCAATACCGATGAAAAGGCCAAAATCAAGGTGGAGAATTGTATTGCTCTTTCGGAAGCTAGAAAAATGCTTGCACGCAGCATACACATCAGGCTTAATACACAAGGACTTGAAGAGGAATTCCTCCACGAAATAAGAGACATTGTTGACGGCAGTAAAGGAGATTGTATGCTAATCATGCACCTGATTACCGCTGAAAAAAACGAATATATGATCAGGGCCAACCGATTCAGGATTTCTTCGGAGCCCGATTTTATCAATTTGCTTCGTACAAAGATCGGCAAGGAAAACGTATGGTTGGCAAAAAACTGAAGATGAAGGAATTTTTTCATGGAATTATAGTTGTGATCTGGGTTATAAGCAGTGTAATTATTTACGGAACAGTTTGTATCGCAGTCTGGCTGTTTAATGCGAAATTATCGCGATTAATCGGTTTGTGGTGGATCCGCCATTTTTTGAAAGTAGCAGGAATAAATGTTAAAGTTTCCGGCCTGGAGAAGCTGGACCTAAAAAAACAGTATATCTTTATATCCAACCATCAAAGCCATCTGGACATACCGGTTTTAATAGGTTCCATGAAACACCAGCTGAGTTTTATAGCCAAAAAGGAACTCTTTGCAATTCCGTTTTTCGGATGGGGCCTTTATGCACTCGGACATATCTGGATTGATAGAGGTAATGCAAGAAAAGCTTATGTGTCCATCAACAGGGCTTTAAAACGTTTACAAAAGGATAATATCTCTCTTGTCCTCTTTCCGGAAGGAACACGTAGTGCAGACGGCACATTAGGCCGTTTCAAACAGGGAAGCTTCTACCTGGCCCAACAAGCCGAAGTTGAACTGGTACCCATAGTTATACGCGGCACTCACAACCTGCTTCCGAAACATGCAAAATTGATAAGAAAGGGTACGGTTAGCCTGAAAATCTGCGACCCCGTTGAAGTAAACAAATCAATGACCAAAGCTGATCTCAGTGAAAAACTGTGGGAAATTATCAGAAATGAGTTAACAAGTTCAAATAATTAATTCAAAATCAAAAATAATCAGCGAATAATTACTATTGTATGTATAAAAAGAGAAAAGGAGCCTTTCAGCTCCTTTCTCCTCAGGCATTGCACCTGATACCCCATCATCATCACACACATCTGCCATTCTTCATGGCATAACACCTGTCATATTTAGATAGCAACACCTATGCCAAAACTCTGTAAATATAAAAACCGCTTTTTTTAACCGTTTTTCTTTAAATCTTTAAGAGAAATTAACTTTATTGATGGAATTTCATTATGTGTAGATTATTAACTATTCGGTAAAAATTACCGATCGGGTTATTTTTTTCATAAGATTGTCTTTTTGATATTTTCAATTTATGTATAGAAAGCCTGAAGTATTGGAAGAAATTAAAAAATTTTTATTTGCTATTACTGACCGCTATTTTTAGTTATATTTAAAAGAATACTACTAGAAAGAGAGGAGACTATATACATGAAAATTGCATTAAATGTTTTGATCGCAACTACTTTGATTTTTCCATCGTTGTTGTATGCTCAGGAATTGACGCCGGATGGTATTGATTCTGGCGACAAGGTTCTTTTTATCTATGACAAAATAGATAAAGGCTCAAGATTCTATGTAGACGCATTCAAAAGAGAGTTAAGCCAAAAGGTCAGGATAGTTGAAGAGAGTGCGGTTGCGGGGACTCCTTCCGCCGCCGACGCTTCGGGTTTCCGCAATATCGTAATTTACAGCAGGGTTATGGCATTCAATATGATGTTTCCTGTACGTAAATGGATTAAAAAACAGAAGAGTCTTAAGGATAAGAGGATATTTCTTTATGTTACCTCAGGCGGTATAGGCCATGAAGCCAATCTCAAAAGCCTCCTTAAGGTAGTAAAAGAGAAAAACGGCACTGTAGTTGACGCCGTAACCATGGCAACGACTAAAATGACCGAGGAACAGAAACAAGCCGCAATAGCCAAACATCTGGAAAAACTGACCCGTTGATTGCGGGTTATATCTGATTAACCGCTGCAAAAAATATTATTGTCGGTAGTACCTGCATACACTGGTGCTGCCTGAAGAGCTTTTGAGATTTAGGGCCAAAAGAAAAGATAGCTTTTTTCCTCACATTTTTACGAAGACATATATCTTACATCTTTACATCTATTCTTTATATGAGTTAGAATTTAATTAATCGGGTTAGTGGAAAATTTAATTGCCCGGAAGAATCGTTATTTGATGGAACATAGCGGCGCAACGGTGGAAGCAGCACTTCGGGCGGCGAGAGAAAGGATCAGGGTTCTACCTCTTGATAGATGGGTTTATGTGGGTTTTGGTTTTCTTCTTATTAAATCAAAGGTGTAATCTTCACTTATTCCAAGATATACAATGTTAGCATTGTATATTAAAAATTTAAATGTTTTCCACTTGTAACCGATTCCGATAAGAAATCCGGGATAAAAACCGTAGTTTAAACGATAAGCCAGAGGTTCGGTTGATGTCCCGAGGAATTTAAAACTATCATTTTCATATTTGCTCCAATAACTATATGAACTATCTGAAAGTGAACTGAATTCAAAATATAATCTTGACTGAATGCGAAGAAAGAAGCGGTTTATATAGGTGTCCGAACTCAGATAAATCTGGAAATTAATAGTTTCGCTATTTTCATATCTGTGTTCAATTTCCCGCAGGATAGAGCTGTCAGGATAAATAGTTCTATGTTCGATTGTCTGATTAATTTTATCTTTTTTATATCCATTTAAAAAATCAAAGGCGAAGTGAAGAATAATTTCCGACTGTTGATTCGGATGGGTTGATCGGTTTAACGAAGAATAAATACGCCCTGAGGGATTTGAACCCCCAACCCTCTGGTCCGAAGCCAGATGCTCTATCCGTTGAGCTAAGGGCGCATATTTGACGATGCAAAGAAACAATATAATTTTTCTCTACTCCAATATCCAGCATCTGGGTTTTTTGTTTTATTTTATCGACAGTCCTTTACAAGTAATAAAGATTTCTTTCCCGCTCAAAGATATTGGTTTATTGATTACGGTTTTATTTTTTATTTTTCAATTTGATTAAGGAGTATCCGGAAAGTATCTTTTAATATATAAAAGCCGTCTGATTATTAATTAAAACACACACAACTTTCAGCGGTTTATTTTAATTTACAAAAAGAATTCTGCGGCCATAGCTCAATTGGATAGAGCATCTGACTACGGATCAGAAGGTTGTAGGTTCAAATCCCACTGGCCGTGTAAAAAAATATGCCTTAAAAGCCTGAAAGAGGTTTTTAAGGCGTTTTTATCAAAAAGATTGTTACGAATTTTTTATTTAAAAAAAATTGTTTTTTTTAACAATTTATTATATTGTTTAATACGTATTAGAATAACCGTTAAGCCCCAGAATTTAGGGTAGATAAAAAGAAGGAATCATCACGCGCAATAAGAACTGCGTCCGCAGCCTCCCCCCAAATAATAGAAGCGCATTTATTGCCATTTGTTTGTACATGGGGGGATATCCGCTCCGAAGCAAATCATCTAATAATATTTTCCGTGGATTTTTTTATCATTAATCATTACTCATCAGGTTGCGGGAGAGAGGGCATTCTTTCTTTTCTTCACGGAGGGCTGAAATAGTCGATGATAAATATAAATCACCAGCGAATCATTACTTAAATAAATCTTTCCCTCGACTTGATCATAAATCATTCATGAAAGGAGGTGATAGCTATGACTGGATTTACGTGAATATTGCCTATTGAAAAGGGAGCCTCCCACCCCAAAAGCGAGGTATGAGTAAGCTCCCGTTAGTAATGCTACCTTTTTTAAGGAGCATTTAATTTAGAAATTATACACATTTTTACAGAAAATTGCAATGTTAAATTAATTTCAAACAAAAAGGAGTTTATATGTTAATAATGTCAAGAATTATTATATGTAGCTTTTTATTATTTGGAAGTATATTTGGGGAGACGGTTATTAGTGAGAGCCCGACTTTATATAATTTTTTAAATAATGTTGACAGGCCAAACCAGACAATAAAACTCACAAGTGGAATTTTTAATATTCCATATACACTTCACATTAATAGCAATTCTGCTGGTTTAAGAATTTACGGAGAAGGAAATATTCAACCATATTAAATTTTGAAGGGCCAGACAACGGAATAAATATTAATGCTGTTGCAGTAACAATAGAAAAAATGAAGATAACCAGAACTAATCGCCAATATGATTCAGATTATGGTATAGGTATTTATACTCAAGCACCAAATATTACTGTCAAAGATATTGAGATATGCAGTCATGTTGGTATTGGTATTAGCGACCAATCGTGAACCAGACGTATTATTGATAATAGAATATGTGGCTGTGGCCATGGGATTGTGATTTATAATAGCAGTGCCAATGATCTGTCGATTACTCGAAACCAGATTCAAACTAATTATTGGTATGGTATTTGGTTTAGGCCAAATCCTGCTAATGCTGTGGGGCCAGCGTCCGTAAGAATTTCAGAGAATACATTCGAGCTTAACGGACTATCTGCGATTAGAGTAGAAACAGCATATAGTATGGTTATTCAAAATAATTATTTTGAAGGAAATGAATGGAGAACGCAAAATTCTGGAAATGAGCCGGCTAACCAGGATGCTGAAATTATTTTGACAAATAGTTCGAACCCTAACTCATATACTTATCACGTACATATGATAGGTAATTATTACAATCTTACATATCCAGCAAACACCTACACAGAACATGGAGTTGTGGTTGATAATACAAAAGGTAGTGCTCCTTGTACGTATAAAACTACTAAAGCAAGATATAGAACTAGTGGTCAGGTAGGTGATATTACTTCACAGAAAAATTGTTGGATAAGATATAGGGATGAAAGTCCTTGTTATCCTAAAGCAGACGTAACCTATAAGGATTAATGATTCTGAAATACACAAAAGCCCTCATAAAGGGGCTTTTGTGTATCATTGGGAGAATATCTCCGAAAATTTCTTTTCCCGCGTGGGCGGATCTTTCAGGCATTCCAATTATGTTTTTACAAAAAAATAATCTCCAGCACAGGGTAGAACTCTCTGAAGAAAAGGAAACTTAGAAAGAAAGGCATAATATATTGTTTCCGTCGGCCCTCGCTTTATTAATGTAGGATTGAATACCACTTTAACGGAAAAACCGATTTCTTTTGCGATTTTTTTGATTTCAGAGTGAATCAGCACGTCTTCCCTGACGGCTGATCGAATTTTATTAACCCGCTTGTATGCCTGTTTGTAAAAAAGTTTTGACGTCGAGTGTTCATGAAGGAAAAGGCCGGTTCCACCCTTTGTCAAAACACGGTATATCTCTTTAAGCGTCTTTGCCATTTGTGTAAAATGATGAGCAGATGAATAACAGAATACAATATCCATCGACGAATCTTTCTCGGGTATCTCGAATGAGCGGCATGCGTATGCATTTTCTATAGAAACGTTAAAAATACGTTGCCATTTATTGAGTGAAGCAACGGCATATTCACTTATATCAGTCAGCGTAACCGAAAGATGCGGAAATATTTTCTTTAGTGCGCATGAAGCCCATCCTTGTCCGCCTCCTAGTTCGATGACCGTCTTGGCGCCGGAAAAAACGGAGGAGTACTTCTCAAGAAGAGTAAGAAATACGGCACAATCACCCATTTTGTTGACTATGTTGTAGATTGAGTCAGATTCAGGACTCTCATGCTCGCTGTCACGATAGAAATTTATTTCAGCCGATTCTTTATCCGCTTCATTCAGCATTTGGAACCCTTTATACGGATTTTATTTTTTACCCAAAAAGAGTCGTTTCATGATATTAGATTCTTAATTAAAATAATTTAAACAACCGCGCTGAACCTAATTAAAGTCTGCAGAAAAAAATAATATTATCATATAGGATTTTTAAAAGATGTTTTTGAAAAAACAGAAATTATTTATAAAAAAATTGGGAAGCGGTAAATATGGCAGCACTATCGGCAATTGCTTCGAGATCGTTTGTAAGCAATCATTTGTTTTTTCAAACAGAGATTTTTACCTGTAATAATATACAGATGAATGTTTATTTAATGTCAATTTTTATGTTATTAATTATTATTTAATAGAAAGGCTTGAACTATATGTAAAGTATGTTCCACAAAAGCCGATGCATAATCTATATTAATTGTAATAATCAAATTTTCTGGATTTCTTACTTTTTAAATTATAAAATATTTTCAAAACGTATTTAAAGTGCCTGTCTATAGCGGGAAAGAATAGATATGGAAATAGAAGCTCTTGAAAAGAACGGTTATCGTCTATTACGGATAAAGGAAAATCTGTCGCACGATACCGATCTGACGGCGCTTAAGATGCTTGTCAATTCGCATCTTGAGGACGGCATAACCAACCTTGCTCTCTCTTTTACGAAGGATTCCTATTTTTTCTCCCGAACGATAGCCATACTCGTACAGTTCATGGGATATATCAAGGAACGCGAAGGAAGGTTTGCAGTCATTCATCCAAACGGCAGCATGCTCGAGATGATAAATCTCATAGGATTGGGCAAACTTATGGAGACCTACACCTCGGAAGAGGCTCTGGGCGTACGTCAAACGAAAAGCTCGTCCTGACTGCGGACTTTAATGTAGCATTGATGAATAGCTATCAATAATAATAAATAAATGACGGCTGCCCATAACACGCAATATGAATATTTACTCCTATAGTGATTATCGCCGGTTTATACGGGACGAAATCGAGTCGCTTCGTAAAGAAAATCCTAAACTTTCCATCCGCGAGATACTCCGCCGTGTGGGATGTTCGTCTCCGAGCTATTATAAGGAAGTTATAATCGATGGGCGCAAGAACATGTCGGTTCCCGTGGCAAGACGTTTTTCCGATTTTCTGAAGCTTTCGGGAAACGAAGCCGAATATTTTTTGCTTCTTGTCCAGTACAACCAGGCGAAAACCGAACTGGAGAGGCTCTCTTTTTATGAGAAGCTGCTGAATTTCAGAAAAAGAACCGCATCAGAGGACTACTTTCTTAAAGTCAATGAGTATGGTTATATGATGGACTGGTGCAATATGGTAGTAAGGGAACTTCTGCCACTTGCCGGAGATTTCGGAAACCGCAGTGAAGCCGAACGTAACGCGCTTGTTCAACTTTTAAGGGTCAAACTTTCGGAAAAGCAGATTGACGATTCGATACGCCTTCTTGAAGCTTTGAATTTCATTAAAAAAAACTCACGCGGAAATTACCGGAAAACCGATGCGACAATCAGGGCCGAAAACAAATCGCCGGCTGCGTTTCAGACTCTGTGTCAGTTTACCGAACTCGGAAACAGGGTTATAAATACCACCGATCCACAATACCGGATGTTCAAGGTTGCGGTAACGGCCATGAGCGGAAAATCCTACAAAATTATAGAAAAGAAAATAAGCGACCTGTGCAGGGAAATCGTAGAGATCGCTTCTTCTGCGGACGGCGCAGAAACCGACAGGCTGTATGCAATCAATATTCAGTTCTTTCCGCTTACGAAATTACCGGAAGAGAAAAGCTGAAACCGTCGCTCTTGAAGCCGAAAGACAGAATATCCGGATTCCGGCCCGCGGCGTTCTTTACTTTCTGAAATCCGACGCTTTTATGCCGGCTTCCTCCATTTTCTTTATCAGCCATTTCCTGTCGATGTCGAGGATTCTGGCGGCAAGCGAAACGTTTCCGTGGGTTTTACTTAACGCCGCGGTAATGGCCTTGTTTTCGGCTTCGGTGCGGATATTCCGCAAAGTCGCGCCTTCATTCAACACGGCGACGGTTTCCGCAAGGGTGTTTTTTCCTAATGTAAAGTCTTCGGGATTCAGTACGTTTTTTTCGCAAATAAGAATTGCCTTCTGGATCGCGTTCTCGAGCTCCCTCACATTTCCTGGCCATAAATACGAGATAAGAATTTTTTTTGCGGATTGCGAAAGTTTTTTACCGGCAAGCCCGAACTGCTGGCAATACCGGTTTAAAAAGTATTCCGCAAGAAGTATGACGTCGTCGCCGCGGTTGCGCAGGGGGGGAATCTCAAGAGTAAGAACGTTAAGGAGAAAAAAGAGATCCGACCGGAACCTGCCGGCGGCAACCTCAGCCTCAAGATTCCGGTTGGTGGCCGCCAATATACGAACGTTCACCGGTACGGTTTCCGTACCTCCAACCCTGGCTATTTCCGATTCCTGGAGAACCCTCAAAAGTTTTACCTGTAAATGCAGGGGTAGTTCACCGATCTCATCAAGAAAAACGGTTCCGTTCTGCGCTGATTCGAAGAGTCCGATTTTACGATTCACGGCACCCGTAAAGGCTCCCTTCTCGTGGCCGAAAAGTTCCGATTCGATGAGCTGTTCGGGAATCGCGCCGCAGTTGATTGCTTTAAAAGGCCCTTCCGAACGTTGAGAATTGTTGTGTATAAAGCGTGCGAGAAGTTCCTTTCCGGTGCCGGTCTCTCCCGTAATAAGCACCGGCGAATCGGTGCGGGCAAGCTTTACGGCCAGAGTGATAAGCCGCGTCATACAATCACTCTCGAAGATCATTCCGCCCGACGGAGCAAGCTGCATCTGCTGCAGCCTGACGATTGTCTCCTGCTGACGTTTTTTCTCCTGGAAATTATTCAGAAGTTCCGAAAAGAGAGGCAACAGCGCGTCGCAGAAAGCCCTTTCTTCTTCCGTAAAAGGCGCGGCCTCATTTACCCTGTCTATATATAAATAGCCGAAAGTATGTTCTTCCAGTTTAAGAGGAGCGCATAGGATGGATGCAACAAGATTCTTTTCGAGCGAATGTTCCGACCCCTCTTCGGATCGCCATTCATTCTCGTGCATCATAATCGTATGCGAAGCTTCACGTGCCCAGTCGATGGCTCTGTTGGAAAAACGATCAAGACCTGCGCTCTGTGGGTATCTGGCTATCGTTTTCCGTTCGCCGTTTTCTTCGATCACCATTCTTGCTCCGTCGCCGTGAAGCAGACGTGCAACGCTTGCGACAAGATCGAAAAACAGCGTTTCGTCACGACTACGTAGCAAAGATACCGCGGCGTCGATAAGTTCGCGGAGAACGGAGGGCGCGTTTTCCGGCGGAGAGGGAAATTTTTCCGTCTCGCTTTCGTCTACCCGTTCTATAAACTGAAAACGGTGTCCGCCTATACGCAGAATATCGCCGTGACGAAGCGTCGTTCCGAAAGTGCTGACCGCGACGTCATTGACAAGTACCTTTACATCCGGTTTAAGCCGCTGTACGGTATATGCGCCCATATTGAAGAGAAGATGGGCGGCTCGCGGCGGCATATCACTAAGCTGCAGATGGCATTCGGGAGAGGAACCTATTGTAAAGATTCTGCCGCTTAAAGGCAATTGCATATTTTCGTTGAGCGATCGCAGTAAAGGAACCATATTAACGTCCGTAAATAGAAGAATGTTTAACTGCATCGATACATTTGGTCTGGAACGGAAGCAGCCGGATCGTCTCTTTGCCTATAATATAGCCTGCGCTGTCCAGCACCGTAATCGTATGTGCCCCGTAGATAAGACCGACGCCGAAGGAGAGTGCGGAATCGGAAGAGATTTTCCTACCGTCAATCTCAACTGTGGTATTCCGGTTTATGTTGCGCAAACGTAAAATTCCGCCGAGTTTATCCGTCCGGATCGAATCCATACGCAGAGAAAAAGCGGACGCCGGCACATAATCGTCTGATTTCCCAATAGAGAGTATTCGGCGGTATGCCGGTTTAGGTATCTTGTCACTTACAACTATTTTTCTGTTCTGTAATCCCGCAAAAAATGCGGCGCATATTCCCGTTAAAAAGAGGATCCCGATAATCAGATATGTAATCGCCGAATGCCGTTCTCTTGTCCGGTTATGGAAGCCGGTGAGAAGATCGAGAGCTTTTTTGTTTTCGGAATTTTCTTCGACGCTCTCTACAAGAAGCCAGTACGCCTCTTCGGCGCGATCGGCAAAAAGCAACTGCTGTGCCGCCAGAAAAAGATTATCGGAAAGCCGCTCGGATGTGATATTGCCTGCGATCCTTTTCCAGTCTGTAACATCTGAGATTATAAGGCCTTTTTTTTCCCATAGCTCGAGAAGTTCCGTTCCCGACGCGGGTCTGCAGGCAGGATTATCGTGGTAAAGAGTAGCGGTGATGTCACGGTAAGGCGTATCCGACAGAATCTGAAAAAGTATTTTCCCTGCCGCATATATATCTGCACGCATCAGATCCGCTTCGCTTCCGCTGCTCCAGAGTTCCGGCGCCATATAGGCAGGCGTCCCCTTGACGGTATTAAGCGATGAAATCTGCATGTCAGCTATATATTTACTAAATCCGAAATCGACCAGAAAAAGTCCCCTGTCGGGAGAAATTATAACGTTTGCCGGTTTGAGATCGCGGTGAGCGAATCCTTTAGAATGGATTTCCGAAAGTGCCTTTACAAACGCTCCTCCAATCGCCAGGCGATTTTCTGCGGAAAGAGGGATGGAAAGAAGTTCATTTAAAGATATACCCCTGATCCATTCCATCACTATACAAACGCTCCGTCGCCATTCGAAAGCGTCGTAGATTGCAGGCACGCAGGCGGCACGAAGTTTTGCCTGAGTCTGTGCTTCTTTGAGAAGAACCGTTCGTTTAACTTTTTCATTTTCCGGGATAACTTTCAGCGCAACCCACCGTTCGACCGCCTTCTGTTTAACCCTGTATACCGAAGCGAAAGCTCCTTCACCAATGCGCATCGGATGGGAAAAACCGTCTGGTAGTCTGGGTATCATCTACCTTTTCCTCCCTGTTCTCCGCCAGAATTTACCGAATCGCGCATTTTTTTTTCGGCCAATGCAAACCAGTACAGATAGTCTTCATCTTCCGGAGATTTTTTAAGTGCACGAAACCACAGATCGTATGCTTCCTTTACCCTCTTCTCCTCCCAGAAAAGCATTCCCAGATTGAAAAGCAGGGCCGGATTACCTGTGTCGGCTTTTATTGCCCGTTCGAAAAGAATGCGTGCCTTCCCGGGCCTTCCGGTGCGGAAGTATATGATTCCCGCAAGATTCAGAGGCTCGGCGTATTCAGGGTCTACTGAAATAGCCTTTGACAACATCTCTATCGCAGTAATGGTATCGCCGGTATGGAGAAGGTTTGATGCTCTTTCTGTCCAGAGCTGGGAAATTATTCTTACTACTTCCGGAGATCCGTTCAGGGTACGGGCGGCTTCCAGATGCATCATAGCTTTCTTCCATACCGAAGTATCGTTTCCGTTGTCAATAGCCTGCTGCAGTAATGCTTTCCCCATACCCAAATGCGCCTCGAAGCTTGCAGGATTTTTTTCTATTGCGCGTCTGAAAAAGCCTATTGCCGAAATATAGTCTCCGAGTCCCAACGCTACCGTTCCTTTATGAATATCGGAATTTATGCATGAGCCTGTTAAAGAAATAAAAATAAGCACAGAGACTGTTTTAAATAACCAGGCACCCCTCATCGGAATCCATCCGGTTTGAATCTGAAAAACCAGCTTAACATGACTTCTAAATACCATTTCTGAATATCTACCGGTGCGCTGTTTAAAAGTGTTGAAAAATTTCGTCGGCCCGTAATATCCAGCATTATGGATCCTGCGCGCCTGAAAGAACAATTGAAAAAAATATTCAGGGAAAGCGTATGATCAACCCTTTTGACGGAGTTGAATGAGACGGCCAGAGTATCGAGCTCCACCTGATTTAACGAAGGAATTGCGCGCACCCAATAGTAGCGATTGTCTGAACCGTTGAGTGCGAGAAAAGATTCCGTGCCTGTATATATATTTCGTATACCGTTTCTTGCCGGGACCTCATCAAGGGCATACCTAAGATCAAGCCATCTGTAATCTTCCAGATATCTGCAAAACATGTATCCTGCTCCCGCGCCGGCGGAAAAGACGCCTGTAAGATTACGCCGGAAACGCAACTGTGGGTTTATTCCAAAATAACTCTGCGGGATTACGCGTCTATTGTAAATCCTTCCGAAAGCGCTTTCCTGAAGCAACTCGATACTTGTACGAATCGGCATGGTAAACGAGGAGTCTTTGTAAATAACCCCTTCCTTTACAAATATATATGGAACCGACTCGTCGAAATAATAAGGTTTTGCTTTCATCCCGGAAATATAAAGAACGGCGTCCATCCGGGCTTTTTCTCCTATATCTCTTTCCGTATAAGACATAAGATAATAATAATGTTCCCTGATCGGAAATTCATAATGATAACCTCCTTCGATTGAACCGAAAAGAGTGTTGGTTAATATAGGATACCTGAAAGACACTTCGTGTAAAAATGATTTTGCGTCGGTAAAGTCTTTTTTACGGCTGCAGATATATCTTACCGAAAAAAGACCGGAAGGTATGGAATATCGTATATAACCTCCGATTGCGGCGTCTGCGGAATCTCCGACATGCGCCGCCGAAGCGGCCGCCGAAAAACGTGACCCTGCATATCGGAGTCTGCCGCCTAATTGCAGTTCACCGATCTTTCCCGCCGGCACTCTCCATCCCAGCCGCATCGAAGCAATACCGGCGCCGTTTTCAATTTCGGCGGTGCTGTCGGATATGTGAGGGTAAGGATAGTTTTGGTCAGGTTCATTTTTTTCCAGAAATCCCCCTCCGGAAACAAACAGGTTACATTCGGGAATAAACATACGAAGCCTGCCGGAAGGAGTCATCCTGAGCGAATCGAGAATGGCTCCAGCCTGTTTATCCCAGCCCAGCATATTGTATATGGCGTATCGTTGCTTGAGAGCAAGCGTATTAAGCGCGCTTCCTGCTGAAGGCTTTATGGAAAAACTGAGCGCAAGGGCGGTATCCGGTACGCTGCGGTAAAGGTATATCTCCGCCCAGAGGTAGTAAAGACTATCGTCCTTTATTCCTTTTTCAAAAGCCTGATTCAGATAGTAAAGAGCCGAATCGGTTTTCAAGTTCCGCGCAGTCTCCAACCCTCGACGCCAATACCATGAAGTGCTTCTTTCCTGCGATGCGCCGAAATCGGCTGCATTAAGACCGACAACGGCAACAAAGAAAATAAAAACGAAAGAATGTTTCATAATTCAGTTAATTCTATCATTACGGCGACTCTGAGGCAAAAAAAACAACGCCCCAGGGGGCGCCTATCTGTTTATATCAACGATACGATTTCGTGGGGTAACTACGATTTGTGAAGCTATAGGGAGCGTACCCGGCCCAAGACAACGCCCTAACATATCGATAGTTCTGTTTGTCAATACAGGGAGACGAAACGACGGTTTAATAAACCCCGGAGCCGTAACATTATTTCCGTCTACGTCGATCGTAAAACCGTCTATTATCGCGGCATAGAAACCGACATTCATTTCCATATCGTCTATAGGGCCAAGAGCGCAGATTTCATAACCTTTTGTTTCGGTAGCGGTATACTTCACATATTCCGCCCAGTCTCCTATTTGCGTATCCGGGTCATAATAGACGGAAAATGCATCCGCCGCGTATAGAGAACCGTTTTGTTCCGTTGTGACGGTATCATAGAATACAACATAGCTGAGAGGATCGGAATTTGTTATAAGGTAGTAGGCTAAAAAATTAGCACGTGTCCATTCCTCCGGCGATGAAAATATATTTATGGTATCGAAATCGTATCTAATAATTGCGATTATGGATTTATATGTTCCCGATGTATCGAGAAAGCGGTGATGGGTATCGGAAACGATTTCCCGCATCCAGTTATCTGGTAAAAAAACAGTATAACCGAAGCGGGTATCGGTGATAGTTTCGGAATAAGCAAGACAAACAAAAATCGACGTCAGAAAAATAACGTACGAAAGATTCCGCATATAATCCAGTCCTTTTATAAATTTTTTAAAAATGGATATAATATATTCAATTCAATATGAATCAGACGGGGTTACCGTCCCCGGCGCTGCATTTCTCTGAATTGAGATCTGCGTTCTTCTTTGCGCTTTTCCATATCGGAAATTGCATGTTCGACCTGTATTTTCAGTTCGTCGGGAAGTTCGTTAAAACCGCGTACCTGAGATGGGGTCACTTCAGGGGACTTTCTGTTTTCCGGCATTTCAACGGGACGACGGCGTTCGGTTCTTACACCTGCTGCAGAATCGATCTCTTTTCGTATTTCATGCGGAAGCGATTCCATTATGCCTTCGAAAAGGAGATCAAGCCTTTTTTCCTCTCCGCCGCCCTGCGGAAGGCTGGTATCTTTTTGCTCGGCACATATGTTGACATATAAAAACATAGTTATAACAGCCGGCAGAAAAAAAAGATCGTGGATTTTGAATATCCGGGGGAGTGCTGAAATGCTCCCCCCCTTGAAATGACGCCGGAAGGCATGCAAGGACTGGATTGATTTCTGTGCAACTTCCTTCATAGCGTCGTCCCTGCTCTCTTCTGGTTTTTGCCTGTTTTTATCACCGGAGTTCACCATATTTAATTAATTATAAAATCAGCGGACACTTTAAAGAAGCATCCGCTGATCCCCTGTTGTGTATTATTGGCCCGCGCCTGCGTCACCGGCTTTGCCGCCTTTTCCGCTTCCTTCTTTACCTTCGCCTTTTTCCGCTTCCCGCGCTTCTTCCCGGGCTCTTATTCTTGCCTGAAGTTCGATTAGTTCCTGTTTCTTTTCCTGTAAACGGGTCTGAATACGTTCTCTGACCTCTTCAACCTGCGCTCCCACTTTTGTAGAAGCCCTCTCAAGAGCTTCGATTGCTCCCTGAAGTCTTTCATGCATCTCTGCCCGGTGTTGTTCCATTATCTTCTTTGCCTCTTCAGGCGATTTGCCCTTCATGCGATTCTGATATTCAAGGGCAGTTTGTTTGGCTTTTTCAATGCTTTCATTGGCTTCCTGAATAGCAATATGGAGCTTTTCCTGAAGTTTAATAGACAATTGCTCCATTTCCGCATTTTTAGTTTGAGTCGCCGTTTGTGCTGCAACCCAACCTGCCGCCGCCAGTAAGAGTACCGCAAACCTTTTCATAAAACCTCCTTTTAAAGTTATTTTTTTCCAGCCCTGCATCTTTGATCGAGATAATTATATATCAATTAGTATGCCATATTATATAACATATTGATAATAAAACAAAAAGCAACAATGATGGTCTATCTTTAATATCAAAATTAGGGAGTTTTTCACCCCATCATCATTCATAGATGTCTGTAATTGATTATATGATAATTAGTTAATGATATTTTGAAAGATTGTGGTTATTTGACTACAATCATTATTATACGATAAAAAAAGACTCACACCTCACAAATTTTGGAAAATTTATTTTTTGGATATTAAAAAATGGAAAATGTGGTTATTTGACTACATTTTTTACACTAAAATCTTGTCTTTTACTTTTTCGCTGGTTGGTTTTAGAATTTTCTATCTTTTTTGATTTTTTCTTATGATGTCGTCTATTTCCTGCTGCACTTTTACCTTATAGAGAACATCTTCGAGATCCTGGGCTATTTTCTTGCCTTGCAAAAGAATATCCGACCGTTTTTCGAGCAGTGAGAGTTCGAGTTCACGTTTCCGGTTTTCTTCGCGGCGTAGTCGCAACAAAAGGATACTATGCCCTATCGATACTCCTAAAACGAAAATAAATGACTCTATAAGTAAAACAACAAGAAATGTAGCCGTCATATTATAACCTGTCCTATAAAATAATTTTCGTTATTTTTAATTGTGCTTACTAATAAATATATCTCCAGCTTTGATTGAAAGCAATGTATTATTTATCGGAAAATATATCTTTAAGAAAAAAAAAGATTCAGCAGGTATTAATCATTTTGTGCCTGAAGATGTTGTTTCTCCGGAAGAGGGAAATCTTCGGTACTAAAATTCATACGCCTTGCAAAACTCAGTAATTTAATCAACAGCTCCATCTTTTCGTTGTAAATCGATTCCTTTTTTTCTGCCATATTAATTACTTCATAATAAAGTGATCTTACCTTTCCGGTAAGAATCGGGAAGAATATGTCTTCAAGTCTGTGTTTGGAAACCGGCAGAGAAAAACGGTCGACTATATTAAGAAGATACCGTATCCGTTCGCATTTCTTTTCGTTTAATTCTACGGCGAGGTCTTCCAGTTCTTCGACCAGAAGTTTTTCGCAAACAGCGGCGCTGTTTTCCGTATCAATTGACATTTTATAATAATCGAGTTCTTTTTGTAAATAAGCCATCTCTTTTACGCAATCATCTTCGCTTCCCTGTATGCCCAACCTCGAAAATAGGGCGTCCCATCTCTGCTGGAACATGAATAATATCGGTGCACGGTAATATTCCGGTATTGACGGATAGAATGATTGTAAAACCTTAATATCCGGTTCGTTCGACTGCGTCCATTTCGAAAAAAGCGGCGTTGTTTTTTTTCTTATCTTTTCCAGATAGAAATCAGCGATGTCGTTGCGTATCGATAAAAAGAGGTCTGACAATGTATATCTTCCTGTCTGAGAATTACTCTCTATTTCCTGTAAAGCGATTCTGTCTTTTTCGAATCTATCGTTCCATGGAAGCGCCAGTCCTGATGGTTCCTTCGGCGGTTCGATTTCCGTAACAACAAGCCACCGGCTTCGTTCTCCATGCGGCTTATTCTCAACTTCCACAAAAAATAATCCTTGTGCCGGAGAATTTTTATCAGGCGGCAAGATCGCGGGGCGGCCGGATTGTCTTTTCAGTAAACGGATGACGCATACATAACCGTAAATATCTACTTTAGTTCGTGTTGTCGATTCTATACCGTACTTTATTGCCGCGGCAAAGGCTATAATCGGTTCATGAGAGAAAAAAGGCAATATATGACGTCTGAAAAGCGTCGCGCCGGTATCACCGTTTAAATTGCTTTTTGCCTCTTTCAAATCATCAAGGAAAGATTCAAGCACCTTATCGAGGTTATGCGGATCGATCCCCAGTTGCAAAGCTCTGCAGGCATAGGCAAGATTCTGCATCGCTTCGATACCGCTTATGTCGGCGAAGAACCAGCCGCATGAGGTGTATGCGAAAAGCATGTATTTCTGCGCCTCCAGAAGCCTGCGAATTTTTTTCTGATTTTCCTCAGTCAATAAATCCCCTTTTCCCGGTTGCCGGATGAGCATGATTTTTTTTCTTCCGTCTGATCCGAAGGTATTTACATAAGCGTCCCGTGTCTTCCATGGATCTATGCCGTAGCGGTTGCATATTCCAACATAGGTTTCGTCGATTTTTTCCTGCAACCTGTCGAGCGCATGTCGCATGGGAGCGCGCCATTTCTGGTTCCAGCCTTTTTGTCCGCCGGTTTGGCACCCGCAATCCCGTTTCCAGCGTCCCACTCCGTGGCTGCAGCTCCAGGCCGTTCCTTCTCCGAATTCGTTTTTAAGCATCACTTCATAAATAGGCTGGTGACTGGCAAGGTAGAAGCCGAAATTCACCGGAACAATATTCAGTTCCTTCGCCACCTTTGCAAAAAAATAGGCAAGACACATGTCGCCGAACGGTTTGTGATGGCCGAAGGTCTCACCGTCGGTCGCTATAACCACTACTTCGTCTTCAGCGGAATCGGGAGTGTAACAATCATTTATCCTTTTACCGAGAATCGAAGCATTGTGAAGAAGGTCTCCGAAACTAACCTCCCTCGAAAGCTGTTCATCGAAAAAGAATACATCAATATATCCTTCCTCCTTTTTACCTGAAGAATTTCTTTCGTAAAGGCGGTAAGGCCGCTTTGTGTCGAGCGGGCGGTCTTTAACTGAAATCCATTCCGAGTCTGAATCAAGCTTTCTGAATGCTTCAGCCTGAGTTGGGGATAGTATTACAAATGCGATTTTCTCTTCGATCAGACAACGAACCGTTTCCATATTTATAGCAGTCTCCGAAAGCCATATTCCTTCCGGAGGCCGCCCGAAGGTTCTTTTGAAAGAAGCTTTACCCCAGCGTATCTGAGTAAGCTGGTCACGTCTTGAAGCGAGAGGCATTATTATATGATTAAATACCTGCGCAATTGCATTGCCATGACCTTTTAGATTGGCAGAGCTTATCCGGTCGCCCTCGACAATCCGGCTCGCGGTCACCGGATGATGCTTTTTAAGCCATTCCATAAGAGTTGGGCCGAAATTAAAGCTCATGGAGGAGTAATTGTTGTAAATTCCTGTGATCATGCCGTGGGGATCCAGAAGTCGAGAGTATCCGTTCGGCCGGTAACACTCCGCGTATATCCGCTCATTCCAGTCACGGTAAGGTGAGGCAGAGGGTTGTTTTTCTATTACATCCAGCCAGGGGTTTTCGCGGGGAGGCTGATAAAAATGACCGTGGACTATAAGCCATTTTCGTGATTTTTCGAAAGGCTTAATTCCATTCATATTGCGTGCCGTCCGGATTGGTGATCTTTTTCCCTGCAAGTTTCCTTTTTAGTATGTCGATTCCCTGCGCTATAATATCATCCCTATCTTCGGAATAGTTTTCGAACCATACTTCGGTTTCCCGGTTTATTCGTGTGTAACATTTGTCGCCTATTTTTCTGTCGCCGATCTGAATCTCTATTGTGCTTTTTTCACCGTCTATTATTACGTTTCTTATCCAACGGATGCTCATTATAAATATCCTTCCGCATATTATTGTGGTTTAAGTTGCTGCAACATAATCCTTGCCTGAACTGCATATATATCGGACGGAAAATCAATCATCAGAGTTTCCAGAATCCGTCTTGCCTCGACCGACGCGCCGCCGCGGAATTTTGCCTCCGCAAGACGATATAAATACTCCGGTTCTTTCTCGGCCGGAGCGCACCGCAGTGTGGCTATAGCTTCCGAAGCCTCCGAATTATCAAGTTGCCTTGCGGCTATTCGAAGGGCAATACGCCACGCCTTATCGCCGAGCATAGAAACCGCGCCGCACAGAAGCCCTGACGCCTGATCCCGTCTGCCTTTGAATAAAGTATATTCGATTTGTGAAAACTTGGCAAGTGCCGTCGAGTTGCCGGCCAGCCGCAGCAGCCAGTAGTGATAATCCAACAGTTCCGAAGCGAAAGGCGCCGACGGATCGATTTTAACGGAGTCTAAAAGCGCAAGACATTTATCTGTCTTCCCGCCGAAAAGGGTCGTACGGATACGCCAGAGAATTCTTTCCTGAGCTGAACGGGCAAGCACTGTCGAACCACTGTCCGCAAAACGGAGTGCGGCCGCGATATTGTCATTGAGGAGTAATTGCCGCAAATATAGCGTATCCGATGCAACCGATTTCGGCAGCTTCGATATAAGCGCAGAAGCTTTAGTAAAATCGCCGGTTTTCTGATAAAACCCGATCGCTTCGATGCGCTCTTTATCGGAAAAATTATCTACATGTTCAAGCCATAGTTTAGCACTGTCCGTAAGCCCCCTGCTGTTATAGGCTCTAAATAGTATCAATGCTGCCTCCCGGCGTATAGTACTGTCGGTGGTAATATTATGCAGAATACGCGCTGCAGTCACTACGTACATATATCTTTTCATACCGTAATGCTGCTTTGCCGTCGAAAGAAGATATTTACATTTCCGGTTTATATTCTTTTCAAGTGTCGCAATCGTTTCGATCTGGCCGCCGAAGAGCTCTTTACGGCCGTACTGATCGGCAATCCACGTTACGATCGAAGCAGTGTCGACCTCTTTCTGCGCAAATACGCAATCTATAAAATTTCTAATAAGCGTATCCGCGACCACGGCGGAAACCGTGCTTAATATCGATTCGAACCGGTTGAGTGCCGCGGGGGTTAGTTTCGGCTGGTTATTCACTATACGACATATAAGACCGGCGACTGAGCCGTAATCTTCGAGCGTCTGCTTGGCTTCAACCCAGTGCAGAAGCGAAAAATCATCTATGGTTCCTTCTTCATCGAAGATCGTGCACAGAGTATCGACGCTTGCGAATCTACCCTCACGCATGTAAAGAACGATTTTATTTTCCAGAGAAAAATTATACTTCTTCCACGCGTGAAGTACAGCCGCAAATACGGAAGGCGACCTATTATGCAGCTCAGCCCGGTGCGCGCAGAAAAGCAGAGTATCGCTCATCTGGCTGCTTCGTACGGAAGATCGAATTACGGGAACAAAAACGGAGGTTGACGGGATATGTTGTTGCATAAAAAGAGAACAAAGACATTGTATACTAACGTCTCTTTTCTCTTTTCCGGACAGATAAGAGTCACTACCCGTCGAAACAGAATCAAGCGACAGACAGCCGGCAGCATGAGTATTGCCGAAAATTAAAAAAAACGGAAAAAAAACAAAAATCGTCCTCTTCATTGTTACTTTACTTCCTCATAGACGAAAACCGGCTTTCCGAGGCCAATGAAAAAGTATTTCTGAACCCTGCATGAATTCTTCCGGGGCTTTTCGTATCGCCAATATTTCTGGCCCATTCTATGGAAAAAATTCCTACGGGTGCAGGAATTCTTATTCCTATTCCGTAACCTACCATTTTACGATAAAATTCCTTTCCACCTATTTCGTTCTCGAAACCTATGCCGCCGTCCAGAAACAGATAAATGGGCGTCTTATTTTGAAAATAGTAAAGGTATTCCGATTGTCCGTAAACAACCGTTTTAAAGGCGAATTCATCTTCGATATAGCCGCGAAGAGATCCGCCGCCACCCACCCGGTATTTTTCCGACGCCACCAGATCATTCTCGCGGGTTATAATGTGTCCGGATCGTATTCTTAAAAGAAAAGCCGTATGGAAAGGCAAAGGTAAATGTCCGCCCGCGATAAAGTCGATATGAGAGCGGTTGTGCATTCTGCTTTTACGGGCAATACCGCTTCCGGCGGAGATACTTAACTCTCTTCCCCATACGCCGTCACGGTAAGGTTCCGGAGTATAATCAAGCACAATGTCGGCGCCGGCGAAAAAACCGTTCTCGCCTTCGGCATTTATGTTTTTTGAAACGGAATTTCCTACCATCTTTATGCCTGTATACCATCTTACCGCCGGTTCATAAAAAAGCCCTATATTTCCGAACATGTATCCGTATGTTTCGCTTATCACCTCGAGTCCTCCGCCAACCGATGCCGCAACCGGCGCACCAGGCAACCATGGCTGAGTATAACTTAAATCCAGTTTCTGCCGGAAACGGTCGCCTGAATAAGAAAAATGCGCTTCCTCGGCTCTCCTGAAAAGATTTACAAAAGAAAATAAGACGTTTCCGAAGAAACGGGCTCTTTCTCCTGTTCCGGCCTCCATTCCGGCTGCTCCGTCAAGGCCAAGTCCAGAACGGTCGTTTACTACAAAGGGAACTATTATCTTATGTTCCGGCTCCGGCAAAGTATCGCTGTTCGGGGCAATAAGCGGAGGAAGTGCAGCGGCTTCGGAAATATACGAACGGCTCCTTAGACGTTCGAGCGTCAGATCGATTGCCCGACGATCGAATGGAGTATTCGTTTTTATGGCAATATCCCTGAGAATAATATCCCGTTTTGTGGAAAAACGGCCAGAAAGATGGGGAAATGAAAAAGTGCAGTATTCATCCGGATCTACATAGTAGACAAGTTCAACAGTATCCTTTTCTTTTAAAGCAACTATATCGGTTGTTATTGATACGAAAGGATAACCGTTGCCGGTATATATTCGGCCTATCTCACCGGTGCGCTCCCTCACTTCCGATGCATTGAACAAACGTGGATAAGTAAATCCGAAAAAGCTTTCGAGGGAGTCGGGCGGAGGCGGCCTTACGGATATTATGCGTTCGCCGCAGACGACGGTTCTCTTTCCTACTAATACGGTAATCACGCCTTCAGGGGAGGTGTCTGATTGGGTTTGAAAATATCCAAGCGAATCAAGATATTGTTTGATTACTGTTCCCACGGTATTTCCGTGAACCGCCGAATTGCTTTTTTGCTTTTTAATTTTAGGATTGTAAGCCTGTGCGATCTTCCGTAAAAGAGATTTACAATCAAATATTTTACCGGAAGGCGAGAAGCAGGAGCATGTGGTATCGTATATCTTTATTGCCGGTTGAAACCCGGCGCACCATGCGTCCCTAAAGGCAAATATAATAGTGACGTTGAGGACGGAAAAAAAATAAATTTTTTCCCCCACAAAACAGAGCAACCTCCCCGCCCCACGCATAGTCCGTCTTCATTCTACGATCCTATTGCTGGAAACGAAGTTACTCGAGCCCCTGACGTCTACGTCGCTCGAGTATCTCTTTGCCTTTTACAGAATATTTTGCGACAGGAACCTCTTCGAGTCTTTCGATGGGTATCGGTTCTCCGGTTACTTTGCATATACCATATACGCCGTCCTCGATACGCTGGAGCGCTTCGTCGATCTGTTCGAGATACTTCTGCTGCCTTTCGGCAAGGCCCATCGAAAATTCCCTGCCGTACGAAAGCGACGCCACATCGCCCAGATGATAACTGTAGCGGGAAATCTCGCCTGAAGAGTCAGATATCGACTGTTTCAGGTTGTTCTGCTGCAGTTCGTCCATTTCTTCGAGAACTCTCTTTTTCTCGGCAAGAAGCTTGTTTTTAAAGTAAAGAAGCTGTTTTTTGGTCAATCGTTTCGTCATATAAGGCCTCCATAGAAGCAAGTCGAATGAATAGAAAATTATCTAAAATAATAGATACGCGACTAATAAAAAACAACATTTTTCGGAAAAGATTTTATTTTTTTCCAAATTCCCGAAATTTTGCCGTTGATATAAGATTCTGATATAATGCAGCAATTTGAACTGTACAAAGAAATCTCTACATCCAAATACTATACAAACACTATCCTTCAAGCGGAAACGTCAGGATTATGGATGTTCCTTTCCCTTCTTCACTTTCTATTTCTATGCTTCCGCCGTATTCCTGAACGATATTCTTTACGACTGCCAGGCCCATGCCGGTCCCCTTTTCACCCTTTGTGGTAAAAAACGGCTCGTAACATTTTTTCCGTATTTCTTCCGACATACCAATCCCGGTATCGGTTATCTTTAAAACAACATACGACTCTTTTATCGCGGTGCCCACGTCTATTCTACCGCCCTCAGGCATTGCGTCAAACGCGTTTATAAGCAGGTTCAATATTATTTCGTGAATTTCGGTAGGATTGCCGGCGATAACCGGATCGTCTTCAAGATTCCGGACTATTTCGATATGTCTATTCTCTGCATGTATCAACGCATCGCGTTTGTAAATAGGCAACTTTAAGACGTCTTCGATGATTTCATTTATCCTTACGGGAACCTTTTGTTTTTTAGTTATCGAGGTATGGTAGAATTCCCTCATTCTCCCGACAAGCTCTGCCCCGTGGGCCGCGGCGTTTTTTATGATTTCAAGTTTGCGCCTTACCGCAGTCGCGTCCTTCAGTTCGTCGGGGCTTTCGAGCATAAGGTCGGCGCAGCTTATTATAGGAGTCAGAAGATTGTTGAAATCGTGGGCGATACCGCTTGTCAATCTGCCGAGCGCATACATACGTTCCCGCTTCATCGCCTCCTTATGGGCTTTTTTCAGTTCCGCCATCGCGTCTCGAAGTTTTTCGTTGTTGATCCGCAGCTCCCGCGTCCGAATATTGACCTGGTGCTTTAACATAACGCCGAAAAGAACAGCTATAATAGCCGTAATTGATAAGACGACCAGAAGATACATAAAATGTCCTGGAATAAAATACCTCGGCGGATTATGCAGCCAACGCTCCATTGACTGATAATATACCGACCTGGGATCGTTTACCATATAAGAAAGGTATTTGTCGATTGCGGTAAGAAGATCGGCGTTGCAGCCCTTTTTAACAGCAAAATGGAGGGAGGTTGGACTGAATATTACGGGAGCGGCGACAAGATTGTTGTTGTAGCTTCCGGAATACATAAAGAAGCGGCCTGCGACAATCGCGTCCGTTCTGCCTTCCATAGTCTCTCTAACAGTGCTTTCGTAGTCCGGGAACGACTCAATGAAGAATAAAATGCCCGATTTTTTCCGCAATTCTTCACATTCACCCTCCTGAATCGAACCCTCAAGAACCGCTATCCTTTTCCCTTCGAGATCCGCCAACGATTGAAATATATTTTCTTTTCTGCAAAACATCTGAAGCCATGAGTTGAGAACCGGAATATTGTTGAAGTCGAAGATAAAGCCGCGTTTCTTAGAAAAAGCCACGTCGGGCATTATGTCTATTTCACCGGAAGTCAACCGATCAAGGCATTCTTTCCACGTTCCTTTTACGTAAACAATATTCCATTTTTCCTTTTTGGCAATATAAGCGAAGAGATCGATGAATATTCCGTGGGGATCTTCTCCGGCCTTTCCTATAGATACTTTGGGAGGATTATCGTATACGCCGACTCTCACGTCTCGAGCATAAAGGGAAGCGAAAAAAGAAAATAAAATTACCGTACTGCAGATTCCAGATAACGAATACGGCAGAAGATGTCTAAATGATGGTCTCATATAAAAAAGCCGCTTTTTTCTACTCTCCGGAATATCAACTAGCCACCTTGTTAATAATTATTTATAGTCTGAGCCGGAAAGCGACCTTAAATCGAAATATTATAAATATTAGATATCAATGTCAATAATAATTTATTCAACGGTAAATTCTTTTATTTATCTTTCTATCCTTCATCTTTCAATTTTTAATGAATTTCGATATTTTTACTTACAAGAAACAACTATATTTCAAAAAACTGTCTTATGAAAGAGGATGATTATGAAGATTGCCGTTGCCGCTTTGGCGTTTTGTGCCTTTCTCTTTTCCTGCGCATACGAAAAGATAGATTACGAACAATTACGCCGTTCGGGAGGAAACGGTTACGTCAGACTCAAGCACGGATGGACCAACTACGAAATTTCAGGCGACCGGAACGGCGACCGCACCGTCGTTCTGATACACGGGGGAACTATTCCCCTTTGTATATGGGACAAACAGATGGATGCTCTCCGTGATGCGGGTTTCAGGATAATCCGATACGATCAGTACGGCAGGGGTTATTCCCAACGGCCCAAAACCGAATACAACCGCAGACTTTTTCTGGATCAATTGAAGGAGCTCCTCGATTCAATAAGAATCACCGAACCGGTATTCCTCGTGGGCCCAAGCTTCGGGGGAACTATTTCGATCAACTTTGCGGCACACTATCCGCAAATGGTCAGAGCTTTGATACTGATCTCTCCTGCGCTTAACGTTCTTGATTCCGATTCGCCCCTGGCGGGTTATTTCAAAATCTTGAGGATACCGATACTCGGCGAATTTCTCTACAAAACTTTCATAAGAAAAAAAATGATAGACCGCGGCAGACCCCTTGTGCCCGGAGGCGTCGGCTCGTCCTGCGACTCTATATTTATTAAACAGTTCAGATGTAAAGGCACCGAGCGGGCGTTATTCTCGTCTTTCCGCGGCGACGCATACGGAAACTACCGGCAACTGAGCCGACAGGTTTCGGAAAACATAAAAAATATTCTTCTTATCAGAGGTAAAGAAGACAAAGAGATAACCGAAAAAATGATAAATGAAATAAGATCCGATCTCCCGAACTGCACTTATATAGAAATAGAAAAAAGCGGTCATAACCCCGGAAGCGATGCCGCGGAAATCTTCACTAAAATCATAATTGAGTTTATTAAAAACCATTAGAAAAGATTTAAAACTACAATTTTTTGCTTCTTTTTTCGTATGCGTCCACTACCCCCATAAACTATATCTTTAACCGCAAAGGCCACGTAGAAATTATTATTTATTATTTCAATTATTACTTTACAAATACAATAATCATAAATCAAGAAACAAAACGGTTAAATATTTCCATCTTAACTGCCGAGATAACCTCTGTGGTAAAATAAAAAGATTCCAAATGATTCAATTGTCTGATTATTACCTTATGGATCACACTAAGCGTATACTTATCTACTTCTTCCCAATAGGCATAATGAAGAGGGGAGTCTCTTCATCCGAAGCGCCGATAGAGTTCTTAAGGGCGCTGTCTTCGAAGGCGCCTATTATATATGTTCCGAGCCCCATTGCCGTCGCCTGAAGGGAAATGTTTTCACTGCAACCGCCGGCGTCCATCGGAACGTATCTTTCGCGGCCGCGTTCACCGTATCTTTGTGTGGTGCGCCGGTAAACGGCTGTCGCCGCAATACACGCCGGCGGCAGTGGCGATTTTGTAAATATACCGCCGAATGTCGCTGTCTTTATGCCGCTTACCATATCGCCTTTATTTATTAACTTAAGAGAATGATTCTTCCATTGATATCGATACAATCCCGCCTCGAGGCCCTCCACATTTGATGCTATAAGGTAAAGTTCAACAGGGTAAGCTCCTCCTGCCGAAGGATAGGTCCGGGTTGCGCCGGTAAGGCCGTCTATATTACGGCCTCCGCCGGCCCATAGAAGTTGTGAAATCTCTTTTAGCGTCAGTGGAGCCGGGGATAAGTTTCTGACCGAACGCCTGTTGAAAAGAGCTTCCTCTATCGAAACCTTTCCTTTATAGACAGGTTCGGGAAGGGCAATCTCCTTCACTTGTTCCCCTGATTCGCCGGCAACCACCGACTTGCTGGCCGCGATCATGATCCCGATTAATAGAAAATTCAACGCGTGTTTTTTCATTTCAAACTTAATCCGGAACACCCCGGCCATCCAGACCCGAATTCTCCGAGAGAGAGGTCGATGATTCCTCTTTTCTTACGATTATTTTACGACCAATTTTGAGTATCGTATTCGGAGTGATTCCG
>FWPV01002721.1_pt1 | contig 42344 bp, 29 predicted proteins | sample 2228371 | NCBI WGS metagenome assembly FWPV01 (sample SAMEA103939776, study PRJEB20133) | metagenome
GCCGGGCGATGGATACCATGAGTGGGATGGCGTTCAGGATTATGCTTCAAACCCAATGAGTTTCAACCCTGACAAGGGATATATCGTTACTGCCAACAACACGGTCACAGATCAGGTCCTGGATAACGATCCCTTCAATGATGATGTGTACGTTGGACATTTCTTTGACCTGGGACTCAGGGCGTGGAGGATTACCACTGCAATTGAATCATTGAAGGCCAAAGGCCCGATCGGCCTTGAGGACCTCTTGACCATCCAATGCGATACCTATGCAGCACTTGCCGACGAAGTGTTGCCATATCTTTTTGCCTGCAGGGATCGGATCTGTGCAAATCCGCTTTCTGAAGACTGCACGGCACTGAGGATACTCGAGCGTTGGAACAGACAACTCGACATCGACAGTGCTGGCGCAGCTATATTCAGCGTATGGTACAGTCACTTTGTCCATACTACCCTGCGAGACGATATCCCCTCCTTTCTCCTTGGTCAGGCAAGCTCTTATCTTGCCCAGATTGCGAGTCGAGATGTGAGTGCATGGCTTTCCGGCAGGGCACCTGGGAGCGGTCGTGCGTTCTTTGACAACAGAGAGACTCGGACTCATATCGAGACAGCACAGGATCAAATGATCCTTTCGCTTTCAGATGCGCTCAAGACCTTAAAGGGGTATTTTGGACCCGAAAGACCGATGGAGACGTGGCGATGGGGAGAGATCCATCGGAAAAAGTTCACCCATGTGGTGTGGGACGATCTAAGCCAGGGATACTTCGAGCAGCACGGTGGACTCTTCACTGTGGATCCTGCTGAATACAGGTTTGTGCATGCTGATGGGTCGTTGAGACCGCTCCCCTACGAGCAGGGTGGTGGTGCGGTATTCCGCTTCTGTGTGGAGATGCGACCAGGTCAGTGGAAGACCTACAATGTGATCCCAGGGGGAGAGAGTGGACATTGGGGAAATGAACACTATGCTGACCAGTTGCCATTGTATCTTTCACATGTCGTGCTTCCTTTCTGGTACCTGCCCGAGGATGTCGTCACCCATGCGGACAGTCACCGACAGTATCCTAAGGGATTCCCTGCATGTGACGCTCTACAGGACATGATACCGTAGGGCACTGACCACTGCCTCCCCCCAAGAATGCCACCTGGGTAGGGTAATCTCATACTGATAGTAAAGGAAGTCGATCAGTAGCAGCGAGAAACCAGTAAATGCAGTGGCAAGGAAGGCCCTTTACGATGGTACTATCAGGGTCCATTGATCCGTGGCATGCTCATGCCGAAGGATATAGATCCTACGATCGTCAGTAAGGACCTTGAAATACGTATGGTCAGGACCATACCACTGGTCGAGGACATCCTCGACGAGACGTCTATCAGAGCCAATAAAGAATGCACAAGGCCGTTGATCTGCCTTGTAGCCTGCATAGCATAGGACAGTAACCGCTCTCTGTCCTTTGGCCCCTTCTTCTTCATTCATATCCTGCTCTCCTCTCGATAGACCCACTGCCGGCTGTGCTACTCAGGAAGGGCTACTCGCTTCATGCGCTCCTGGATGATGAGGCAGCGCTGCTCGATATATGGTGTAGGCTCTCGTGCTGAAAAGCGTCTCGGGTTGGGTAGAATGGCAGCCAGAAGTGCAGCTTCATAGGGAGAGAGGTGTTTTGCGCTCCTGCCAAAGTAGTGCCTGGCTGCTGCTTCTGCTCCATAGATGCCATCGCCCCACTCGATGACGTTTACATAGACCTCTAGGATACGGCGCTTTGTCCACAAGAGTTCCAGCAGTACCGTAAAATAGGCCTCCAGTGTCTTGCGAAGATAGCTCCTCGAAGGCCATAAGAATACATTTTTTGCTGTTTGCATAGAGATCGTACTCGCTCCGTACAGCCGCCCGCCTCGCATCCGTTCGTTTCGCTCTTGGGCCTTTTCGATCGCATCCCAATCGAATCCATTGTGATACACGAAGCGCGTATCTTCAGCAGCGATAACAGCTCGCAAGAGGTTGGGCGATATGTCTTCATAAGGTTTCCATAACTTGTGCACGAATGGTCGACGGCCTTGTGCAAGTTGTTCCCAGACTCGGAGGATCATCAGAGGTGTCACTGGTGGGTTTATGAACCGATAGATCCCTGGAAGAAGAATCGAGATACCAAGAACCCCTGCGATGATTCCTAATGGCCAACAGAGGATCTTCTTTACCATGGCACAGTGGCATGCAGTAGAATTTGTTTCTCTACCCTTTGGATGTACAAACAAAGGTAAGAAATCCACAACAAGAGTACAAGACCACAGGACATCTGGCGCATCAGTGACGCAACTAAGTATTGACAGCTATGCAGCGCGACTCTATTATCCCTTTTCGCATGCATACTGATCCGTCGAGATTCAGTCATCAGGAGTTGCACCCATGGTTGGGGTAGAAGGTCTGACCAAATTCTACGGAAAAAGACGCGCCATCCACAACCTGAACTTTCAAGTGGACAAGGGTGAGGTCATAGGGCTCCTTGGACTCAATGGGTCTGGAAAGACCACAGCCCTGCGGATTCTTGCTGGAGTGCTGCTTCCTACAGCTGGCCGCGTACTCATAGCTGGTCGCGATCTTTTAGAGGACCCCCTCGAGGTCAAAGGCCGCATCGGATTCCTTCCAGAGACACCGCCGCTCTATGGAGAGATGACCGTACGATCCTACCTCGAGTTCGTAGGTCAGCTCAAAGGCCTTCGGAGTACAGAGGTAAAGACCCGTCTTGGGGAGGTGGCGAAGCGTACGCAGATAGAAGAGGTATTGGATGAAATAGTAGAGCGGCTGTCCTATGGGTACAAGAAAAGGGTCGGGATTGCTCAGGCCTTGCTTCATGATCCTGACCTTCTTTTGCTCGATGAGCCTGCTGCAGGGCTGGATCCTGTTCAAATAATCGAGATGCGACAATTGCTCAGAGGTCTTCGTGGATCTCACACCGTTGTCATCTCTAGCCATTTTCTATCTGAGATCAGCCAAATCTGCGACAGGCTTCTGGTGATCCAGAACGGTGAGATTGTGGGCCAGGGAACTGAGGCAGATCTGGCACAACGGCTCGCTGGAAGGCTCAAAGTTCATATGGAGCTTCGCGGGAGCCGTGATCAGGTGCTACCGTTTCTCGAAGGGTTCGATGGCGTAGAAGTAGTGACAGTGGAAAAATCGTACGATGGCGTGCTTGTTTGCTCGCTTACCCTTGCTCGGGATGTTCGCGAATCCTTGTGTCGAGGGGCCGTAGAGAGAGGTTTTGGGGTGCTCGCCCTCATGAGGACCGATCTCGAGCTAGAGGAGGTATTTGTGAAACTCATGGAACAAGGGACAGGGGTTTCATGAAGACAGTAACGCTAATTTTGCGAAGGGAGCTTGCTTCGTATTTCAAGTCGTACCTTGGATATGTGATCATTGCTGTGGTACTGCTTATTGACGGCCTCCTGTTCAATGTATACGCATTGGGAGGGGGAGCAAAGTATTCAGCAGAGGTACTTCGGGCATTCTTTTACTTTTCAAGTGGCACCACAATGATCGCGAGTCTCTTTCTCACCATGAGGTTGTTTGCAGAGGAACGGCAGCTAGGCACCTTAGTCCTCTACTACGGTTCGCCGGTCAAGGATTGGCAGGTCGTCCTTGGCAAATTTCTGTCTGCGTTCTTGTTCTTGTGTGGCATGACTGCCCTTACGATTTATATGCCGCTTCTTATCTTTGTCCACGGTAAGGTCTCTGTTGGCCACATCGTTGGGGGATACGTGGGCTTGGCATTGCTGGGATCTGCAAGCCTTGCCATCGGGACATTTGGATCATCTATCGCCAAGAACCAGATCCTTGCAGTGATAGTCTCTGCTGCGATCCTTGTCGCCATGTTGCTTTTTTGGCTGCTCGCGAATGTGACCCAGCCACCACTTTCTGGGATATTTGGCTACCTGGCACTCCACAATAAACACTTTCAGCCGTTTATGCAGGGTGTGGTAAATAGTATGGATATTGTCTATTACCTTTCGGTGACGTATGTCTTCTTATTGATGGCAACGAGAGTGATCGAGGCAAGAAGATGGAGGTAAAAGAAAACACGAGCAGCCACCACCCTTTGATACCAGGGGTTGCGTGCACTACGGTCTATCTTGCCGGGATGTTGCTCATATATCTTGGAGAAAAGGTGTGGCCTCAGCCCCTGACGGCACGGCTCGTCCTTGATGGTGTGGGAGCGTTGGGGATTCTCTTTGCTGTGGTAGGACGATTCGTCAACCGGGCAAGGACGAGGGGTGATGAGCGGTCTGTGGAAGGAATGCTCATTGCGAGCTACCTTGGAGGAATATGTGCACTCCTGCTGTATGCTGCCCAGATAGATCAGGTGAGGGATGCGGTCAAACCCTTGCTCCAGGATCCCAAGATCCTTGATCGTGGTAGGACGATCCTCAGAGTACTTTGGCCGATTGTATGGCTTTGTTCAGTCCTGCCCGCTCTGTGTATGGAGATCTCCTATGCCTCAATGCGGGGTGCAGAGAGCGTCGAGCGAAGAAGGGTTTCTTACTCTGCTGCCAGTGGGATCACTATTGCGATGGCGATCTGCTCCCTTTTTGTGATCAATTACATAGCCTCGGTCCACAATCTGAAACGCGACTTGAGCTATCTCAAGAGCACCTCTCCGAGCAAAGAGGCCAAAGAGATGGTCGCGCATCTGACTGAGCCCTTCCAGGTGCTGTTGTTCTATCCTGAGGTAAACGAGGTCAAAGAGTCGATCCTGAGGTACCTGGAGGAATTCAAAGGGCTCTCGTCCTTTTTTTCTGTTGCCACCTACGACCAGGCGCTCGAACCTTCGAAGGCACAGCAGTACAAGGTCAATGGAAATGGAAATATCGTCTTTACGTATGGGGATAAGAGCGAGACCCTTCAAGTGGGAGAGCGCATCGAAGAAGCTAAACAGAAGCTGGCAAAGCTCGATGAAGAGTTTCAGAAAAAATTCATCCAGCTTGTAGCATCGAAAAAGGTGGCGTACTTTACCACTGGTCATGGCGAGCGTCCCTACGAATGGACGAGCGACGCAAAGGAGGATACAAGGGCCACGGTCAAGGGATTGCGCTCGATCTTGAAGGCCCAGCAGTTCGATGTCAAGCCCTTGGGGATTGGTCAGGGGTTGGGGTCTGAAGTGCCGGCCGATGCATCGGTTGTGATCATTGTCGACCCGAGCAGGGATTTCCTACCTGAGGAAATCTCGGCATTGCGCAGGTATCTCGATCAGGGAGGACACCTCCTTGTGGCACTGGATCCTGAAGGACTGGGTCCAGAAACGAATCTTGTCCGCCTTGTCGAATCGTACGGTATCAAGTTTGTGCCCACAGTACTGGCCAACGCCAGATACTATATGGTCCAGAGTCATACCAAGGCTGATCGTTATATCCTATTTACCAACAGGACCTCGTCTCACCCTACGGTAACGACATTGAGCAGGAATTCATCGCGCCTTGCCGTGGTGCTGGTGCGATCGGGGTACCTCGAGAAGACGAGCGACAAGGCAACGCCCAAGGTCACGATGACCCTGAGGAGTATGCCTGAGACGTGGGCAGACAAGGCTAGGACGATGGAGCCGCCATCTGAGAAGGAAAACAAGACCTTTGAGATTGCTGCTGCAGTAGAGAAAGTAGTTGCCCCATCCTCTGGAGAAGAGAAGAGCAGTGACGAATCCAAGAAGGCAGAGAAAACGGCTAAGGCCGAAGGTGGCCCGGATCAGATGCGGATGCTCGTTGTGGCAGATGCCGACGCATTGGCAGATATGGTGATAGGAAACCTAGGGAACTACTATCTTGTGCACGACGGTCTCAAGTGGCTTGTCGGGGAAGAAGCGTTCATGGGTAAGATGTCCTCTGAGGAAGATGTGAGGATTCTCCATACAAAAGACCAAGACGTTGTCTGGTTCTACGCGACTATCTTTGCCGTTCCTGCTGTTGTGCTTGGGATCGGGATCGGCTACAACAAGCTTCGAGGGAGACGCACAGCGAAGAGGCCGTGAGGGCATGAAAAGGTCAACGATTATTGTATATGCGGGTGTGTTGTGTGCCAGCCTCTTAGGCGGATACCTAACGTGGACGGCTGAAAAGAAAGAAAGGCCTGGGAAGAAAGAAACTGCGACAATTATCGAGTGTGGGACTCGCGACATAACGTCGATCACGCTTATGGCAAAAAACAGAACAGTTGAGTTCACAAAAAACAAGAGTGCTGTTTCTGGGGAACCCTATTGGTGGGTACGCATAGCCACGACACTAGTTTCGCCGGTGGCGCAACCCAAGACCGAGGCAACCTCAGGCCAGGAGACACAAGATCTCAAGAAGTCACAACAAGCAGGTTCTGAGCCCGCAAAGAAAGGCGACGAGCGGGCTGACAAGAAGGATACGTCGAGCACGCAGGCATCTGGCAAAGAAACCGAGAGCACTACGGCCAAGGATACGGAAAAGGTGCGACCGCCCCGTATCGAAGAATTCAAGGCGAACAAGACGTTTGGAGAGCAGCTAGAAAAGCTTTGTCCTTTTATGGCGCTGCGTGCCTTTGGCACGCTCGGAGAGGAGAAGCTCAAGGAATTCGGGATCATTGATTCCGAGGAAAAGCTTATCCTGGGATTCAAAGATTCATCAAAGGAGTTTATCTTTGGAACCACATCCTACGGCCACCGGGACCGTTATGTGCAAGAGGTCGGGACCAACCGAGTCTACCTTGTTGCAGGGCAACTCATTCAAGACCTGACGTATCCCAAGAGCCGCTTTATGGAACGATCACTCCACCAGTTCGATAAAGACGAAGTACGCAGACTTCAGATTTCCACCCCGGAGGCGCAAAAGGATCTGCTCCACATCGTCCAAGAAGAAGGTGCTGAAAAGAAGGATGTGTGGGCGAGCAGCCAGGCCCCTGACAAGGCACAAGAACAGTATGCAAATTGGGTGGGCAAGCTATGGCAATTGAGCCCGATTGACTACCTGCCCAAGACCGATGTTGCGGCTCAGCCCTGCCAGTTCCCCGAGGGCTCTGCCTATGTCGGATCCATCCTGTTTTTTAGTGGAACAAAGGAGCTCGGCTTCCTCAAGCTGTACAAAGGCAAGGATGAAAAGGGCGAACCTGAATATTATGGATGCACTGAGCATACAGAGGCAGTCGTAAAGCTCTCAAAAAGCCAGGTGGATACTGTCCTCAAGGATCTCGGAGATATCCTCGAGAAAGACTGAGTGACACAAGAGTCTCACAGTAGCAGGTTGCGTTGCCATCGACCTTCGTCCATTCGTCGGTCTTCTCTTTGCAATGTGTTGCCTGTAACGAGATCCTCCCTGCTGACGGATGCCTCGAGCAAGTGAGCATTGATGCTCAGTGGGCGCTGAGAGCTCGTCAATTCTGAATGTCCGTGCCAGAGCGCGTGCTGGCACTACGAGGTCACCTTGCCAACGTAGAGGAGTGCTGTGAAGTATTCTGGTAAGTTCGGTAGGTACGGAGGGATCTTTGTTCCGGAAGTGCTCGTTCCGACTCTGGAAGAGCTCGAGGAATGTTTCCTCAAGTATCGTACGGATAAGGCCTTTAATGCGGAGCTCACCGGTCTCCTCAAAGAGTATGCAGGAAGACCCACACCTCTTACGTATGCCTCCCGCATGAGTCGCGAGGTTGGACTGAGGGTCTATCTCAAGCGGGAGGACCTCTTGCATGGTGGTGCACATAAGACAAACAACTGCCTCGGGCAGGCACTCTTGGCACGATACATGGGTAAGAAACGCCTCATTGCAGAGACCGGCGCAGGGCAGCATGGGTTTGCAACGGCAATGGTGGGTGCACTTTTCGGCTTACAGACGGTTATCTACATGGGCGAGGAAGATATCCAAAGGCAGCGCATGAACGTGCTCAGGATGCGACTTTGTGGCGCAGAAGTTGTCCCTGTACAAACAGGGTCCCGGACACTCAAAGATGCAATCAATGAGGCATTGAGGGACTGGATCACCAATGTCCGCAGCACCTATTATCTGTTTGGGACAACGGCTGGACCTCATCCATTTCCCACTATTGTAAAGCACTTCCAGAGCGTGATCGGCAGGGAGACCATGCAGCAAATAAAAGCCAAGGAAGGTCGCATGCCTGATGCAGTGGTAGCCTGCGTGGGTGGTGGAAGCAATGCAATGGGCATATTTGCTCCATTTCTTCCTCACAAAGAAGTGGCGCTTTTTGGTGTTGAGGGAGCAGGCAAAGGGCTTTCCACAGGAAAACACAGCGCCCCGCTCAATCGAGGATCTGATGGTGTACTTCATGGTTCATATACGAGAATCTTGCAGGATAGCGACGGCCAGATACGGGAAGCGCACTCGATCTCTGCCGGACTCGACTACCCAGGGGTGGGACCAGAGCACAGCTATTTAAGAGAAACAGGGAGGGTACGCTACGTTGCGATAACGGATAGGGAGGCTTTGCAGGCCTTTGTTGAACTTAGCAGGACAGAGGGCATCATCCCAGCTCTCGAGTCAGCCCACGCAGTTGCATATGTGCGTACACTCAGGAAGATCCTTCGAAAGGATGCTGTGGTCGTGGTGAATCTCTCTGGCAGGGGCGATAAAGATCTCGAACATGTACAGAAAGCACTCGCTTCTCTCCGGTAAGAGGTGAACGGACATTGAGCCGATACTCGGCAGCATTTAGCGAGCTTCGTCGTGGCGGGCAGAAGGCCTTCATTCCGTTTTTTGTGATCGGCGACCCGGACTACGAGACATCCATCGAGCTCGTCAGAACAGCAGTTCAGGCTGGCGCAGACATGCTGGAATTGGGGTTGGCATTCTCAGACCCGATTGCTGACGGTCCTACGATCCAAGCAGCAGACATAAGGGCGCTGAGCGCGGGCATACGGATTGCGGACTGCTTTAGATTCATAGAAGAGGTACGAGCCACTACCGATGTCCCTATCGGGCTTCTCGTATATGTCAACCTCGTGCTCAGGATGGGTATTGACCGATTTTTTTATCGCGCAGCTCAGGCGGGCGTAGATGGTATCCTTGCAGCTGATGTCCCGATCGAAGAGGCTAAAGAGCTCGTCGAGGCAGCCAACACACATGGCGTAGACCCTATCTTCATGGTCACTCCTGCTACGACCTCTGCACGGCTTTGCAGGATCGCAGGCGCTGCAAGGGGGTTTGTGTATCTTGTGGCCTTGCTCGGCGTTACCGGAGCACGAGGGATGCTCAATCCAGAGACAGTGAGATTGCTCAAGCGGGTTCGTGCTGCAATCGATCTTCCTGTTTGTGTAGGATTCGGGATCTCTCGACCCGAACATGTGCGGGTCCTGGCCCGAGCAGGTGCTGACGGTGCCATCGTAGGCTCTGCAATCATCGATATTATTGCAAGAAATACGGCGAACAAGAGAAAAATGATCCGAGAAATAAGGCGGTATGTAGCTGCAATGAAGGCTGCGACATTACCGCGATGAAGACGGGAAAAAAAGGGCCGGTGGTATCACGAGGTATCAAAAGCAGGGGCCGTTGCGTATCGTAAGGTTCAACGGTGGATCGACTATCCTGATGAAAGGTATTGGGTCACGGTCGAGCATAAGCGGCTCCATCCTTCCAGCCGGATCTACGTACAGGGTCTCCATCCAGTGGAACGAGATGATTACGTCCCCATGTGCCCCTCCATGTACGTCTGTAAGTCGTATTTCGTTGTAATCAAAGGCAAGGCGTCCTGAGCCTGAAATGAAATAGGAAGGAGTTCTCCTGACCTCATACGTGTTGAACTTTCCAAACCTCTCTTTGGGTACGAGATAGTCAGGATAGGCGTTAAAAGCACGTACCGCACGGGAAGACCAACAGACTATCCATCTGATATTGTACAGGTCAAAGGCCTTCTTGAGCTCCTCGAGGCTGTACGTGTCGATGTCTCGCTCCAAGAAGATGCCGTCTCTAAAAGAGGCGTAGTGATGCTTGATAAAGATATACGGGTACGGGCCTCCGATGAGGGCACGGCCTGTAAGGAGAGGGACCAGAGCGGGAAAATAACTCGATGCATACACAAGACCCCGACTGTGGCGGTCGAAGAACCCCGAGTCCTCGATAAGGATCCTTGCCTGCGTATCAGTTGCCTCCTTTATCCACGCCAGGAGATTTTGTTCAACAGGTGTATGTTGTGTCCTCAGGCGGCCTTTTCCAAGGACAGACCATGACAGATTTGGCAGTAGGTTGAGCAGAAGGAAGACCCCTACTACCCACAGCCAGAGCTTTGTACGATATGCATCCGGCTTTTGTTGGATGAATCCCTCCCAAAAGGCCTCAATCCCTCGCGCTGCAGGTGGTATGAGTAAAAGATATAGGATTGGGATGTAGCGGGACGGATCCAATGATTGAAGGATCTTCAGGAATGATCCGTAATAGGAGAGCAAAAAGAAGTATGCAAGAATGATGACGTATGACCTTGTACGTGTGGTATCGCTATTTCGTCTCCACCTTACGAGTCCAAGGATCCCTGCCACCACCAGTAGGTCGTGAGTCAGCAAGAGTCCTACCTTATAGCGGCTCACGCTTTGTCCAATGTGTTGGTGTATTGAGACAAGGTCCCATAATGGCCGCAGTATGTCGCGGTTTTGCCAGAAGAGCGTATCTGTAAGAAGCGTCTTATAGTGTACGAAGGTGAGAAAGGGAACGAGCCAGAAGCTATTCGCAAGGCAAACTGCAAGGGCCAGTGCAACGAATGCGAGCATTTTTTTCGGTGTCATGGTGTGGGAGTGAAACACCACATATAGGGCTACAGGAAATGCTACAGTGACAAGTGCTGTCTTGTGGATGAGAAAGACCACTGGCGTACATAAGAAAAGCAGGGCCCAGGGCCGCCAGCTGTTCTCGTTTACGGCCCTGTGTACAAGACTCAGGGTGTACAATGACATCAAAGATACCAGGCACGCTGTCACCATACCCACTGCAAGGTACATGACGAGCAGTCCTGCCCTGAAATAGGTACATCCAAGTGCAGCTCCGATGAGAGAGGCGCGTACTGAGAGGGAAAAGTTCCTGCACGTGCAATAGAGGAGCAAGGGAGCAATCATGGAGCAAAAAAGCACAAAGGCCTTGAGTACAGAAGCGCTGCTGCCCGGTAGGGATACGAGGGACAAGAGCTGGAGAAACACATTGGAGTTCCACACAAAGTCCAGAGGATAGCCAGCCATGAAGTACGGATCATATCCCCAAATGGTGCGATCTTTGGCAAAGAAGCGTTGTGCGGTTTCACATTGGTAGGTGAGTATTGAAAAATCGTTGGTCAGAATGGGGCGGCCATCGAGAAGCCCGGAGACAGGATCGAACAACAGAACGCCTTGGGCTGCAAGTCCAATGGTAAGGAGTACGAGTAGTGCTATACCGACACGACCTGGACCGTGTACAGCGGCCGAACGGTATTCCGATGCAGTAGCCATGGGCACTAAAGAGGTTGCTTACTCTATCAGGACAAGTGACATAAAAGAACAAAGAGCGTCTTCTGATCGAACGACCTCAAGGACACAACCATTGTTGCGGGCGGTCTGGTACACATCGATGCCGCAAGCCTCCATCGATGGCCGGGACTGGTACGGATGCTTGCATCCTGTAGTAGTATCGCACGTCCTGCATAGCTCACATGGTCCTGAGGCCATTCCAAATGCCTTGTAGTAGCCGTCAAGAAAGATTTCTCTTTCCATGTCAGAAACGACTCGGCGAAGATGTTTGCTCGTCATCGAGATCTTGCGAGGATCTATATCCTTCATCTGTATCAGGAGGGCCTTGGAGTATTCGGTGAGCATTGTCCTGGTGTAGTCAGGAGTAGGCGAGTATGGAGGACAGGTGAGGGAGGCCCCGTAGCCACCGCACCCGTATTGGCACTTGAGCCGTACCCAATTGCCTGTGACGATGCTGTCGACATCGATGATAAGCGCCTTTGAAACGCCGAGTCCGAGAGCCCGTTTAACATATCGGTCGAGCTTTGACACAGCATCCTCCCTTCTTCCCTATAGCAGCGTATCGGAAGGTATTCTATCAGATATCGTGGACAATTGTACTAGAGGAGGTTTCATGAGATGGATGGTATATGTAGGACAGAGGTTACTTTCAAGTTCACAGAGGGGCAGGGGTCTTAGGCTACACAAACCCGGCGTACCAAGGCAGTGGTGCAGTTGCTGCCTTGAGACATGAATGATCCTCGATAGCGGAGAGGTCGAGGGCTGTGGTGGACACTTCTTCCGTGGAAAGGGAACATACTGACACAAAAAAATCATCTTGCGCATGCCCCGGCAAGCTGGTTAGAATTTCTTAGGGCATTCCAGAGCCTTTTTAAAATGGCTAAGGATAGAATCTGCCCCTAGGGGCATTCATGGTAGAGGAAGGGTGATGCGTAGAAATCACTCTGAGGTCCTTGCCGCAGAAGCAAAAGGGCGACTACTGCAGACGCTAAGCAGTGGATTTCGTCGTATCGCCAGAACCGCAACTGCCCAGAGGCTCTACGAACAAGTGGTTTGGAACCAGATCAAAGAAGGCCCTATTCCCGAGCATATAGGCGTGATCTTGGATGGAAACCGGCGATGGGCAGTCAAACACGGTCTTGATCCATGCAAGGGCCACGCAAAGGGTGCTCAGAAGCTCGAAGAGTTCCTCGGCTGGTGCGAGGAAATCGATAAGGTCCATACAGTCACCGCGTATGTCTTTTCGACCGAAAACTTCAGACGATCAGAGCACGAGGTCAATGAGATATTTACATTGCTTCGGGAGTACCTTGGACGACTCCTTCATGACGAGCGTATTGTCAAGAATGAGATCCGGGTCAAGATGATCGGTAGAACGCATGTTTTGCCCGAGGGCTTTCAAGAGCTTATACGAAGGGTAGAGGAAAAGACCGCACGCTACAAGCGGCGCTTCTTCAATATTGCCATTGCTTACGGTGGCAGGGGCGAAATCATCGATGCCGTACGAGCACTTGCACAGGCAGTGCAGCAAGGTGAAGTTACACCTGACAGCATTGATGAGCAGGTATTTGAGCGATATCTCTATACAGCCCACCTGCCTCGGCCATACCCGGATCTTATTATCAGGACTTCCGGCGAGATACGGTTAAGCAATTTTCTTACCTGGCAAGGTGCCTATAGCGAACTGTGCTTTCTGGATGTCTATTGGCCTGATTTTAGGCGACTGGATTTGCTCAGGGCGATCCGGGTCTATCAAAGGCGTCAAAGAAGGTTTGGCGTATAGCACAGGCCGCAGGATCGAGCTGGTCATACCACGGTCAGGGCCTACTAAACGGCAGGTAGGGTATTCCTTGGTTATCGTGCCATTTGAGTAGTTGTATGCCTTCGCTGGTCATTTCTGCATAGGTTCTGTTCGAAATCCAGTCGCCGATATTGACGTAGATCCCTCCATTGATCCGGTGATAGGCCGGATAGTGCTGGTGTCCCATAACGACAATGTCGATGCCCCGACGAATGTGCGCTGCAGCAAAGGCTGCCATGTCCTTGTCATCAGCGATCGTTTTTCTCGAGGTATAGGCCCGACTCGTCCTTGAGGAGCCGCGAGCCAGTCGAATGCCGATATCAGGATGAAGCCATCGATACAACAGGATCGAGAGCGGGTGACGTAGGATCGGCCGTAGCATGCGATATCCTCTGTCCTTGGTAATGAGTCCGTCGCCGTGATGGAGGAAGAGGCGTTTATCATACAGGGTGATTTCAAACGGCTCACGATGGCTTTCGATACCTAGTTCAGTGGTAAAAAAGTCCTTCATCCAATAGTCATGGTTGCCTGCAAGATAGTGGACCTTTGCACCCCGTTGGGTAAAGGTGCCAAGGGCCATGAGCGTACGGAAAAATCCTTTTGGTATGACAGTCTCGTATTCGAACCAGAGGTCAAAGAGGTCTCCAAGGATAAAGAGGCGGTCAGTGTCAGGCAGGATGGCATGAAGAAACGTAAGCAGCACATCTTCCTTGTTTCGCTCTTGCTCTGTAGTGCCCAGGCCAAGATGGACATCTGATATGAAGTAGGTCTTCACCCTGCGTTTTCTCTTTGCGATGTTGGTCTTTGACTGATGTCATCACGCACCATATGGTCCACCTCTGGACTATGGCCTCAAGAAGATCAGTTTGAGACAATACGCTGTAGAAGTAAATACTGTCGCAAGATATAGTCCTTTACTGCCCATCCCAGCTTGCATCGTGGCTTACAGGTGCCTTATAGTAGAATCCTGTCTATCGTCATGTCACGAACACATGACCTCTTGAAAGAACACATGCCTCCTCTGCGCTCGCTATGCCGCAGTTACAGTGTCCGCAGGCCAATCGTGGCCACACTGGGTATCTGGTTTGTACTGAGCACCCTGTATGCGATTCACCCGGCGTGCCTTGTACGTGTTCACGCAGGAGAAATCAGTTACGATCGCTACTCTCTCATCATAGGCGGCAAGAGGGTCGTCATCTTTTCAGGTGAATTCCACTACTGGCGTCTTCCTTCGCCCTCGCTATGGCCAGATATCCTGCAAAAGATCCGTGCTTCCGGATACAACGCCGTACGTATTGTGTTTCCATGGTCGTACCATTCGCCTGCCCCTGGGGTCTATGATTTTGAAGGGATACGCGATATTGGCCGCCTGCTTGAAGAATGCAAACGTAACGATCTTTATGTCCTTGCGGTACCAGGGCCATACATTTGCGCCGAGACTGATGCTGGAGGGTTTCCAGGCTGGCTCCTGGAGCGTTCGCTCTATCTGCGGTGTCTTGATGGATTCATCGTGCCACGGGCACACTACGATGCCGAATATGTTCAGACGTGGTCGCGGCAATGGTTCAGTAAGATCCTTCCAATCCTTGCCAGGTATCAGATTACGCAAGAGCCGGCAGGGCCTGTGATCCTTGTGCAGATTGAAAACGAATATCCAGAATCCCTTTTTCGGGTTGGCACACTGAGGATTGTGCCTGGTATCGGGGACAGGCGCTATATAGAAGAGCTGGTCGCTATGGCCAGAGAGTACGGAATTGATGTACCTTTGTTTCACAATGACGTTCCCCCTGCGGGCTCCTGGGATGACATTGTGGATATATCTGCCTTTGACCTTTACCCTTATATCGGAGGAGTCCCTGGACCTGGGGCTCCGCCATGGGGCACGAGAAATACCTTCCAGCCCCTTCTCGATCACACAGAAGAGCTTGTCCGATCGTATGGTGGCCCTTCAGCGCATACCCCACTGTTTGTGGCAGAATTTCAGGGCGGCTGGTATGCAGGATGGGGTAGTGCCGGCTACGATGGTTTTTATGATTTCTTTGGGCCTGAATACTTCACCATATTGGACAAAAGTATGCTCGGCCAGGGCTTCACGCTGATAAATCGGTACATGTTTTATGGTGGTACGAATTGGGGCTACCTCTCCAATCCAGAGGTCTACACCTCGTATGACTATTCAGCGGCCATAAGGGAATGGGGAGTCCTGAGCACCAAGTATTCAGCGATGAAAAAGGTAGCGATGTTCGTAGAGGCCTTTCCAGAGCTTGTGACAGCTACAGAAAGCCTTTTTGAGAATCCTGATGGCACCCATCCTTGGCTGACCTTTCTTCGAAACGGTGATGCTGCAGAGGATATGCAGACATCTGTTCGTGTGCAGTGGGATGGTTCGCTCCACAGGATTCCCAAGGATCCGAATATGCTGATCCCTTTGTACATGCGCTCGATGCGGATCCTGGTATCGAACTACCAGATGGAAAATATCCGGCTTCTCTACTCTACATTCGAGCTTCTGACCCGGCTTGGCCAGGAACACACGACAATACTGTGTGTGTATGGTCGACAAGGAGAACAGGGTGAAATTGCCTTTGGCCTTTCTCAAGAACCACAGGTTACCTTTTTGTCTACTGGATTCTCATGGACATATGACGAGTCAAGTGGCCAATTCTTGATCAGGGGTACGCTTGGATCCAGACCTTCTTTTGCTGCGTTTGTCACTGCTGACACCAATGAGGTCTGGAAGATTGTCTTTCTTGACGAGCTGTTGGCAGGCCAGGTGTGGAGGTGTGACTTAAGGGACCGACAGGTACTCATTATCGGGCCGTATCTTGGACGGAATGAGCATGACAGAGCCAGCCTGCAAGAGGTAGGCCCTCACAGCGGCTCTTGTGCTATATGGATCAATGCGCCCACCGACGTGTATGTACTGCCTGTGAGCAAGGCAAGATCAGTCACACTGAAAGGTAGCAATCGTGCCTTTGACAAGGTGGCTGAACTCGATCTTTTCCACACGCATATCCATCCTGGGGAAGTCCCTGGTGTGCCACGGCTTGGCCTTTGGCGGTTTAAGGCCGATACCCCTGAAGCTGATCCTCAGTATGATGATACGTCCTGGGTCGAGATACCAGAAGGTGAGTCGTTGAGTCCTGATCGCTATGGATTTCATTATGGATTTGTATGGTATCGTGGTCATTACCGTACAGAGGAGCTCACTCTTCCACTGGCCATAGCGATTGACGCTCGACATAGCTACAGCGTCTATTGGAACGGAACGCTTCTTGGATCACACACGACGTACTCGGATGGCGTATTCGTCCCTGGCGCTGCTGGGACCCCTGACCTCTTTCCAGACGTTTGCATCCTGAGAATACCTCGATACCTCGTACGGCACGACAATACTATTGCAGTCCTTACTGAAAGCTTGGGACATAACAAAGGCTACGCTATGTTCCCTGACATAGCTAATCCAAGGGGTATCATTACGTGCAGGATTATCGGTGATCCTCATGCAGCTATCAAATGGAAAATCAGAGGCCAAGGTGAGGACCCAGAGGCCGAACTTTTCAACTCGAGCGGGCTCAACGGCGAGCTCAATGGCTACTATCGTTCGGATTTCGACGACACACGATGGCAGATGATCGATCTCCCTCATGACTGGGATACCGATCCTCTACTCGGGGAATGGACAACAGGCATAGGATGGTACAGGACTACGTTCGAGCTCGATGTGCCTGATGACGTACAATTCCCTCTCGGGCTCTTCATAGGCAAGGCATGCTCAAAGGCATTGGTATGGCTCAACGGCAGGCTTGTTGGCCGTTTTTGGGAGCAGATGGGACCGCAACGGATGTTCTATCTGCCCCAAGGAGTACTGGACTACCACAACGAGAATGTGCTGGCACTGTGTGTCTGGAGAATGGCTGATGACAAGGGCATGCCTGATCCCGGTGTTGTGGAAGACATCCGTATAGAACCATATCCATTGGATCATCGCGTCAGTGGGGTGAGGTCGCAGGACGCCTCAGTGGATAACTCGCCATTTTGCGCCAGACGATACGACATTGTTGTTTCCTACGATGACATAGATGAAAACACAAGGGATTTCTCGGATGCGTCTCAGGGCTGGTGTGGTGCCTGCAGTGCTACTCAGAGAAAAGGACCGGATGGTTCGCATGTGCTTTTCATAGGGAGTGTGGCAGGATGGATATTGTATATGAAAATTCGTCTGACGATTCGATGGTACTCCTTCAAGAGAAACGCACTTCGACACTATAGATTTCTTTAAAAGGCAGAAGAGGGGTAGAAGATAGTGGCGGCCAGTCAACGGAGCATCCCCGTTTACATTGTTTCTTAGCGCACCTTACCGCTCTTTTATGAATGAGGATTCGATGCTACGCATACGGCTTTGCCTCACAATCACGTGTACGCTGTTGATTCTTTTCCGTAATGGGCAGGCTCACAGCGCCGGAATGATCACCCATAGCGAACTTGCACAGAGGGCTTTAGCATTTTTCGCCTCTGAGCGATACCCGATCTACGAACACTATGCGAAGCAGCACCAGGACGCCCTACAGGCAGGGTGTATCTTCCCTGATTGGGGCTACCAATTCGGTTATGGCGATGAGTCAGAGGCAGCTCATTGGGATCCTTTTATCGAAGCAGCTGCAGATTACCTTCGTACTACTTATCCAAAGCCCTGGGACCTTGCGACTGAAAAACTTGCCGTATTTCTCCTCGGTATCATGTGTCATTCAGCAGCAGATATGTACTGGCATAGTCTTGGGGTGTCACAGGGATTTCTCGAGGCCATGGCTGCTCAAGATTTTTTTGGCAATTTCAGCCAGGCCCATACCCATGGAGATGTCGGTGGCGACGTAGTGCTGACCTATGAACGCGATCTTTCGTGGCTCACAGACACATGGTACGTGCCGGTGCTCGATATGGCTCGCTTGTACAACCTCTTGGGCTTTGAGCGCGTTACTCCTAAGGTTCTTACCATGTATACCTTCTTGCTTTTCTTGGCCACGCATGTTGAACGATCCATGGCAGGGGCGCTCTTTCCCGCGTATGCTGGGCCATCTCCTTTTCTCGTAGAAGAGATCGATCACTATTTTGTCGGTGGTCTAGAGGACATGGCCCTGCGGTCTATGTGGAGGTGGGAGGATGTGATCGAATGGATCGAACAAGGCATTCCTTCCGCAACGGAGGAGGGTAGTCTACTAAAAGACGATCACCCTTTACTGGAAAGAGAGCGGGAGATCGAGGAGGCCATTTCTATCGCTAGGGCTTATGTCTCCTCGATGGACGATCCTGGGGTCACCATCGAGAAAATGCAACGTGGAGTCGTCTTCAGAATACAGCATCGGTCGAAACACCATGCAGATATGGACACTGCTTTTGCAGTGTCCGGCTCGTTCGAGTCGCACGGCCCCTTTACTCCAGATCGGGTCATTGTGTACGAGACGCACAAGGCCTATGCGTACCTTGGCAAGAGTCTTGCCACGGCCGATCTCGATAACGACGGACGTCAAGATCTCGTGATGGGTGCCCCTGGGTATGGTACAGCTGGCCACCCGCTTCGCGGTGCTGTCTATGTTGCGTCTGGCAGAACGACTATAGGTCCTTACCAGGAGAGTGATCCTTCCAAGGAGGAAGACTGTATAGAACTTGTAGGCAGTGAGGATGGGGGACGTTTTGGCTGGTCGCTTGCCACAGTCGATATCAACGCCGACGGAATCGACGATATAGCCATTGCAGCTCCGACGACAGGCTCACGAGATCTCTCGTTCACAGGCACGGTGTACGTGTATTTTGGTCGTGGATGTCGCCCTGGCATTTCACCATGGCCTGATATGACGATAACCGGGTTAGAGCGCTATACAGTCCTTGGGTGGAGTCTTTCAGCGGGGGATTGTGATGGAGATGGTCATAAGGACCTCATTATTGGGTCACCTCTGGCCGGAGCAGGTGGCTATCAGCGGGGAATGGTTGCAGTGTTTCTGTCCTCCCGTAGCCAGTGGCATGCTCCATCCATGACTGTAGAAGATGCAGATATGGTGATCAGAGGTAACAAGGACTATGACTGGTACGGCTACCATGCTGCCTGCATGACTGGAACCGACCATAGAAGATGGCTGGTCGTGTCAGCTCCCTCGACCAATAGCGGTGAGATCCAGGGCAGTGGCACGCTCTATGGCTATGAGCTTCCGTTGCAAGGTATAGGAGAGGATAAGGCAGAAGCAGTAGTTTCCATTGCCGGGACCGAAGTGTTCGATAGAGTCGGCTTCTCGTTTGTCGTTTCTGCCTTTTTTGGCAGCGGCGAAGACCTTGTGGCCTTGTCGATGCCTACACGCAGTATCCAGGGTGTCTCGCAGGCAGGATCAGTGCTTGCCATACCGTTGGAAGGGCTTAGTGGTGATATGAGAAGCGACGAGGTTCCAATTCGCACGGCATTTCTCGGGACGCAGCAGTTTGCACGTGCAGGTTGGGCTATAGGCTGTGCAGATTTCAACAACGATGGCGTCGATGATCTCTGGATAACCGAGCCATGGAAGACAACTCGAGCAGGAGTTGAGACAGGGGCAGCGTATCTTTGGTTGGGAGGCACTTCATTTCCCATAGGTACGGTGCCAGTGAACAGTGAACAAGCATTTTGGTACCTTTCACCAGGTGTTCCCCAATCGCTGTTTGGCAGTGCAATTGCGTTTCCCGATGTAAATGGCGATGGATCAGTGGACACAGCCATTGCAGCGCCTCGTTCTAGCTCGTTTGCGCGCTGCTCTGGTGCAGTGTATCTGTTCGTTACTCCTGCTCCATCACCCTGTGCTATTGTGCCAAATCGTGCCGAGCGAGGTTCCATAGGAACATTTACCATCACCGGGGAGCGCTTTCTGGCTGAGGGTCTAGCCATTACCTTAGCAATGGATGCCTATGAAATAACTGCTTCTACGACCGAACTGGTGGATGCGACGACACTCAGGTGCGAACTGTCGATTCCTGATGAAGCTCCTTTGGGCATGTATGCAGTCCGCGTGAAGACACTGGTCGGCACAGGATCCCTGGAGGGTGCGTTCCAGGTCGTGACTGGTGGGTCAGCACATGTGGAATCAAGGGCAGACCAGAGCCACGGGTGCGGATGTGCCCATGTTACCTCCGGAGATCGACCGACGCCTGGAGAACTATGCGCAATGCTCCTGCTGTATGCCTTTCCGTGGTTCTACACAAGGGCACTGCGAAGAAAAAGTTAGACAGGATCTGTAGGCACATTCAGCCTGGCGCATACCTGCTCCCCTCTAGCAGGAAGACGGACGAATACCCAGACCCTCTTGGAGGGGGAGGAGCATATGGGCAGGGTCAGCATGAAACGAGAATTCGACGTTATCGTGATCGGAACAGGCATTGGTGGATGTGCTGCTGGTGCACTGCTTGCAGACCAAGGGTACCGGGTGCTGTTCCTCGAGAAAAACGAACGGATCGGAGGTGCCTGCTCTTACTACGAGAAAGAGGGGGTACATGTGGACGTTGGTGCACACTTCTTTTCTAGCGGCAATGGCGGACCGATCGGTGAGGTCCAGCGGCGACTTGGCTCTCCACACATGGTACGTTTTTTAGACTGCAACCCACTTTTCCGGATAAAGGGTCCTGGTATCGATGTGACCTTACGAACCATGAAACTGCATGCACTGCTTCCCTTTGTACTCGCACTGTTTGGACAGGCAGGGATTCCTTTCCGAGAAATGCTCCCCTTGGCACGGAAGATGGTCTGGCCAATGCTCATGCCGGATCGGGCAATAGCCACCATGGAGCAGCTCAATGTAGAGGATTATGTTCTTGCGAGTACTCGCAATCCGATAGTGCTGCTCGTTATCAGCCTCTTTATGGGTCTCTACTTTGTTCTTCCGTATTGGGAGGCCTCGGTGGGCGAGGCAGTGTGGTCTACCAAAAAGGCCTTCTTGGCTCGTAATCCTGGTTATCCAAAGGGTGGCGCAGTAGCTGTACCGAAAGCATTTTTGGATAGTGCGAGGGCTAGGGGCGCCAAGGTCAGAACCAATAGTCGGGTTCGATGTATCTGTGTGAACCGGGGCCTTGCATGCGGTGTGGAGGACACCGATGGGAGATATTTTTCTAGTCGTGCTGTGGTAAGTAACACGTCCCTTAGAGACACGATTTCATTGGTGGGGGTGCGATATCTTGCCTCTGGCTATCGGAACCACATCGAAAGCATCCAGGGGAGCTTGAGTGCTGTGCAAGCAAAGATCTTGCTGGATCGGCCTGTGGTACGCGAAGGGATCCTCATCGGGATCGAGGACAGAAGGGGATCTAGGAGAAGAGCGCTTAGCCTGGAGGATGTCCGAAAGGCATGGGAAGACACCGTGACAGGCAAGGTGCCTGATATCTTTTCTTTTTATTGTCCGGTTCCGACGAACTTTGATCCAGATCTGGCGCCCAAGGGCATGCAGCTGCTCACTGTCACCACGGCTGCACCGAACTCTCTGCAACAGCCGTTTGCGATGGCAGATGCATGGATCGACGCCATGCTCGAGGCGCTATTTCGTGTTGAACCTGATATTCAAAAACACATCGTGTGGATCGACCGGTTCAACACTACCTTTCTCGAGCATTGGCTCGGCAAAACCGGTGGTCCGGTTGTCGCTACTTGTCAACGTGTGGGGCAAGTAGGTGTAGTGCGGCATCCATGTGGGACGCCAGTTGCCGGTCTTTTTGTGGTAGGCGACGCTGCAGGAGGCCGCGGCATTGGCACGGAATTGGCGTGCCGTAGCGCCATAGAAGGGGCAGAAGCTATTATGAGGGCATTTCATAACGGCTTTATCTAATGGGGCCTTTAGGTTAGGAACAGAGAGGAGGAGGAGAACTATGAGTTCGACTGAGTATCGAGCCAATACGAGAGATGCGAAGTTCGTGCTTCACGAGATGCTGCGAATCGAAGATTCCTTGCTTACACGGGAGCAGTATCGTGATTTCTCGGTGGATGACCTCAATATGATCCTGGATCAGGCGGCCAAATTTGCAGAGACGGTGCTCGGACCAGTGAACAAAGAAGGTGATAGGGAAGGATGCCGATTCGAGAATGGTAAGGTCTATGTACCACGAGCGTATCATGCTGCCTATCGGCAGTTCTGCGAAAATGGCTGGAACGCGATAGCAACGCCCGTCGAGTACGGAGGCCAAGGGCTGCCGAGCGTGATGGCTACGGCAACAGGGGAAATGTTCATCGGCGCGTGTATGTCCCTGATGATCTATAACGGCCTCACTAATGGGGCTGCACGCCTTATCCACTCTTTTGGAACCGAAGAGCTCAAGAGAACGTTTATGACCAAGATGTTCTCAGGACAATGGGCAGGGACCATGCAACTGACAGAGCCCAATGCCGGTAGCGCTGTGGGCGATACGAAGACCGTGGCACGGCGTGCCGGTGATCATTACCTGATATCAGGGACCAAAATCTTTATCTCAGGTGCTGAGCAAGATCTGACAGAGAACATCGTGCATGCAGTCCTTGCGCGTGTCGAAGGGGCACCTGCTGGGATCAAGGGGCTAAGTCTTTTCATCGTACCCAAGTACAGGGTGAATCCTGATGGTTCCCTTGGCCCATTCAATGATGTGTCCTGTGGCGGTATCGAGCACAAGATCGGATTGCATGGGTCTGCTACGTGTCTGGTCAACCTTGGGGAAAACAATGATTGCCACGGCTACTTGCTCGGCCAGGAAAACGAGGGCATCAGGCTCATGTTCCAAATGATGAACGAGGCCCGTATCGGTACAGGACTGCAAGGTGTTGCTGCTGCCTCTGCTGCGTATCTTAACTCCCTGAGCTATGCCAAGGAGCGCATTCAAGGGGTAGCTGTCGAACATATGAAGGACCCTCATGCACCAAGGGTAGAAATCATCAAGCATCCTGATGTACGGCGTATGCTGCTTACCCAGAAGGCCTATGTGGAAGGCATGCGGGCCATGCTATTTTTCTGCGCTTTTCACAATGATATGGCTGAGACTGCCTCCAGCCAGGAAGAACACGACACACACCTGCAGATCGTAGAGCTGCTTACACCCATTTGTAAGGCATATTGCACTGACCACGGTTTCCGTTGCTGCGAGCTCGCCATCCAGACGATGGGTGGGTACGGTGTCACTAGTGATTACCCGGTTGAACAGTATCTGCGCGACCTCAAGCCCTCTTCGATCTATGAAGGTACGACTGGTATTCAGGCCCTGGATCTGTTGGGCCGCAAGGTGGCAATGAAGGGAGGGATGCTTTTCATGAACTTTATGGATCTCCTCAACAGGTTTGCAGAGTCCCATAAGGACCATCCCACCCTCAACGATCTTGTGCGGCGCTTCATAATAGCCAAAGACAAGTTGACAGAGATCACGATGCATCTCGGCGGCTTGAGCATGTCCGGGGACCGCCTCTATCCCGTGCTGTGCGCCACACCATATCTTTACCTCTTTGGGGATGTGGTCATGGCCTACCTGCTGCTCGAACAGGCAATCGTTGCAGAGAAGAAACTGAGGGATATAGGAAAGACACCGCGAGAAAGTGCCGAGGCTGCATTCTATTCAGGCAAGATCATGAGTGCACGCTTCTTCGTGAACAATCTGTTGCCAGCCGTGCTGCATCGAGCTGAAGGGATCTTGAGCGGCGACCGAAGTGCATTAGAGATAGAGGAGGTGGCGTTTTAGGAGGTCTCTGGCAGCAGCAGGGCTCTCTCTGTTCGATGTGGTGGGGGCTGCTTCCCTCATTCTTCAGCAAGAAGCAAGCGACTCCTAAAGGCACATTCATTGACCCTAGAATGTGGCAGATTGTATGCTTGCCTGTAGAGGCTCTTCCCCAGGGTCATAGGAAACGTCCTAAAGAAGATCCATGACGGTACTGAGGAAGAAAGATCACTGACAGTGAACACACGAGGGAGACGTGTGAGCATATCTTCCCAGCCAAAGATTCGGGCAGCCACCCTTTCTGTGGTAAGCAATGCGCTCCTTACGACAGCAAAATTGATTGTTGCCTACCTGACAGGTTCGGTAAGCGTACTCTCTGAAGGGATGCACTCGCTCATTGATCTCCTTGCAGCTGGCATTGCGCTTTACGCTGTGCGCGTAGCTGCGCAACCAGCAGATAGGGGCCATCCGTATGGTCATGGAAAGATTGAGAATGTCTCAGGGACGCTCGAAGCGATCCTTATCTTTGTCGCTGCGGGCATAATTTTTAACGAGGCTCTACACAGGATGAGGCGGCCGGTCCCTCTTGATATGATCGGCCTTGGTATGGCTGTGATGTGCACCTCGGCATTGGCGAACACGCTAGTAGCATGTCACCTCCAAAAGGTTGCCAGGCAGACGGATAGTGCAGCGCTGGCCGCTGATGCAGCCCATTTGAGAACCGATACGTATACGTCCTTAGGAGGTATGATGGGGCTTGCAGCAGTCAGTGCAACCGGCCTCTATATTCTGGATCCGATTATTGCATGTTGTATTGCAATGGTGATCCTCTGGGAGGCTTGGGTCGTCTTGCAGAGGTCGTCGAGAGATCTTCTCGATGCAGCACTTCCTGAGGCTGAAATTTCAGTCATTGAAGGTGTGTTAGATGGGTATAGAGACAGATTCCAGGATTGGCACGCGCTGAGGACGCGAAAGGCTGGATCAGAACGGAAGGTCGATCTCCATCTAACCCTGTGCAGAGACGAACACGTAGATGCATCTCATACGTTGTGTGATGAGATAGAAAGGGAGATTCAAGCACGCATCCCAGGGATGGACGTCATGATCCATGTGGAATCCTGCACAAGGCCAGAGGATGCATGCTACCAGGAGCCATGTATCGCGGTGAGCCACCCAGAGCATCTCGTACGTACGATCGTTGCCAGGAGAGTCGGGAGCACAGAAGGCCTGGAGGTAAAGGATATTCGTGTGTATCGGGGCGGGAAAGAACCTCATATAGATATTTGTCTTGTCTTTCCTAAAGGGATGAGTGTTGCTGAGGCTCATAAGACCTGCGACGAGATTGAGGAGGCGATTACAGCGGCCCTCCCCAGGTTTCGAGTCGTTATCCATATCGAGCCTTCAATAAGACACCACGGCCTGTGTCCGGTCCGATAAGTTTCTGGAGGGAAATACAGGCCGTCATGGTCATAGACCATCGACAGTGCGGGAGCAATCAGACGCGCTTGTGATAGAACGATGACATTCGTCAGAAGGTATGAGGTGTGGCATTGGAATCGAGTGTCGAGATAACTTTTCTGCCATACGGCAAGCAGATTCGGGTTGCAAGAGGCACAAATCTCCTCAGGGCAGCCAATCTTAATGGCATATACCTGCGCAGTGTGTGTGGGGGCGTAGGCACATGCCGGAGATGCTTGGTGAACGTACTCAAAGCAGGAGAACTCGTCTCAACCGCTGCAGATAAGGAGACTGGTCATAAGGCAACCGCTGTCTTGGCGTGCCAGCTCGATGTGGTCGAGGACCTCATAGTAGAAATCCCGAGAAGTTCAGTGGTTGAGGAGCCGGAGCAAGAACAGATCCTGGTCGGCTCTCTTGATTTCAGCTCCCCTGAACAATGCCCATGCCAGGCAGGGCCTGATCGAGCAGCTGTTATAGGTCCGACCCTCACACAAAAGGTCTATATCGAAATGAATCCCCCGACACTCGAGGATACAGTTGCAGACCGGGAGCGATTTCTCAGATACTTGGAAGGATCTATACACGAGGCTTTGGTACGGATGAGGTTGGAGGTGCTCCGGTCGCTGGCAACAGTCCTGCGGGATGGAGCATGGAATGTCACTGCAACGCTTACCCAGCTCGATCCAACAATCGATGTGCTGCAGGTGGAGCCCGGTGACACAAGGAGTCGGCACTACGGGGTTGCTGTCGACATAGGGACCACAACAGTCGTGGCCGAACTGGTTGACCTCACTACGTGGAAGAGTCTTGGGACCCAGGCGAGTCATAATCTTCAGATTCGGTATGGCGAAGATGTAATTTCACGAATCATGTTTGCCTGCACCTCAGGAGGACAGCAGGTCTTGCAGGAATCAGTCGTAACGACGACAAATCATCTCCTTGATGCCCTATGTGCAGAGGTGGGGATTGCCCCCTCCGACATAACAGCTATGGTATGTGCAGGCAACACTACGATGACCCACCTTCTGTTGGGACTTCCTCCTTGTCACATACGAAAAGAACCCTACATCCCTGTCGCACATCACTATCCACACGTAAGGGCAAAAGAGATTGGAATCCAGATGAACCCTGAAGGGATCGTACTATGTATGCCAGCAGTAAGTAGCTATGTTGGCGGAGATGTGACTGCAGGAGTCATCGCAACCGATCTGGCTGACGCTGATTCCCTTACCTTGTTCATGGATCTTGGGACCAACGGCGAGATGGTCCTCGGAAACAAAGAGTGGCTGATGTGTTGCAGCGCATCGGTGGGGCCTGCATTCGAGGGTGGTGGTATTCGTTGGGGTATGCGTGCCACTGCTGGAGCTATAGAAAAGGTATCGCTGGGCGGTCACAATGGTGAGCTCGTATGCGAGACCATCGGCGGAAAGAAGGCAAAGGGCATATGTGGCTCAGGGCTTATCGACATAATTGGTACACTTGTTCTCAACGGTGTCATCGACCAACAGGGCCACTTCTTTCCTGACAAGGCAGGCGCCAGATGGAGGCCATACAACGGAAGCAGCGAATACGTGATCGTGCCTGCGGCACAGACTGAGATGGGCGAGGATATCACAGTGACCCAGGAGGACATCGTCAATGTCATACGATCAAAAGCTGCAGTATATGCTGCTGCTATGACCATGCTCAAGGCAACAGGAGTCTCCATCGATAGCGTCGATCGCATACTTGTAGCAGGAGGATTTGGAACGTATCTGGATATCGAAAAGGCGATCTTAATTGGCCTACTTCCTGACGTGCCACTTGATCGGTTCCAATTTGTAGGAAATGCCTCTCTCAAGGGTGCAAGGCGTGCCCTGCTGTGCAGACATTACCTAGAGAAGGCAAGGACAGTGGCCAACAGCATGACGTATGTGGAATTGAGCGTATACCCGACCTATATGGAAGAGTATATTGCGGCCATGTTCTTGCCTCATACCGATGTGGCAGCCTTTCCCACCGTCATGAAACGTCTTGGCAGGAGATAGCAAGAAGACCGGATTACTGTGCCTGTAGCTTCTTCCAACAGCAGGGGAGCCTCCTCACAGTTCCAGTACAAGCTAATAGTCCAGGATTGTCATAGGAGTGAGAAACTACCCTGCTGCTGACAGGGGAATTGAGCGCAAAGATATCTCACGCTAAAATATCGATGAAAAAATGACGATACAATAGGAGTCAAGAGAAAGACTCGCTGGTGATAGAGCATGGTCGATGTAGGTATAAGCGATGTAGCGATATACGTACCGCCGTTCTACCTTCCGCACGAAGAACTTGCCAGGGCTCGGGGTGTGCCTGTTGAGAAGTACCACCAAGGGCTGGGTAATTTCCGGATGGCTGTTATCCCGAATTGGGAAGATGCAGTGACCATGGCAGCAAACGCAGCACTTCAGCTCCTGGAAAAGACAGGCACAGGTCCTGAAGAGATTCAGCAACTGGTGGTGAGCACAGAAAGCGGTGTGGATCACTCGAAGCCTGTGGCCAGTTTTGTTCAAGGACTGCTCAACATAGGCTCCCGGTGCAGGGTGTACGAGATCAAGCATGCCTGCTATGGGGGAACCGCAGGTATTGTGCACTCCATGGACTGGGTTTCTCGTAACCACAGCGCTGACAAGAAGGCCCTCGTGATAATGACCGACATTGCGCGTTATGCCTTTGGATCACCTGGAGAGCCCACCCAGGGAGCTGGCGCAGTGGCACTGCTCGTTGAGCGGAGCCCGACGCTCTTGTCTATGGACACATCTCTCAACGGCGTCTTTTCCAAGGACGTGTTCGATTTCTGGCGGCCTACTGGCCATCGTGTGCCGATTGTTGATGGTAAGTATTCTATTGCGTGCTACCTTATGGCACTTGAAGGCGCTACCTCGCACTTTCGGTCCAATTGCGGTATCGGCAAAGGGAGACTGCTCGAGGAGATCGATTACCTTATTTATCACATGCCCTACACGAACATGGCAAAAAAGGCGCATAGGCACTTGATTGATATCGAATATGAAGACGCAAGCCCTGACGAACGGGAGCAGCTTTTTGAAGAGACGTTTGCCCGTATGGTAGAGCCAGGGCTCCTCGGCGTCAGAGAGGTGGGGAATATTTATACTGGTTCTGTGTACATGGGACTTGTCAGTCTCCTCGAGACAGAAGGAGAAAGAGTCGCGGGCAAACATATTGGGGTCTTTAGCTATGGAAGTGGTTGTGGGGCAGAGTTCTTTGTCTGCAAGGTAAAAAAGGATATACGCCGGATCGTGCGGGGGCTTCGATTCAAGGAGCAACTCGAAAAGCGAAAACCAGTAACCTTTGAACGGTACGTACAGACCTACTCGAAGAGCTGGGAAGAAATACTCTATCATCCTGGCGAGGTCGAGGGCTTCAAGAACGAGTTCACGCGGTTTGTCTTTGTTGGGTTCAAGGACCACAAGCGCCAGTACCTGTAACCTCCTCTTCTGCCTCTCGTCGAGCAATCAGGTTGTGATGTGCAGCTCCGTGCGCCTCCACCCTATGACCTAGAAAGGCCGTATTCCTTGTGCCGTTCTAACTCAGTATCAGGGAGAAGGCGTTAGGATTGCGAGGCCAATCCGCTCTGTTCCGAATAGCCAACCATCTCGTGCGTTGTAGTACATCCAGTAACGTGTCCCGATCTTCTTGACGTCAAAGGCGTAGACAAAGGCCTTTTTCCATGGTGTATCCCCTGGTGTGATAACAGGTTCAGGGCAGAGATAGTCCCACACCAGGCCATCGTGCGAACCAAGAACACATATAGCCGAGCGCGATTTGCCGTGCGAGTCTTGGTAGATCCCATTGTTGAAAGCGATCCAGGTAGCATTCCATTGCTCTGGGAGGACCTTGATGGAGCCTGCGCCAAGGGTATGGTACGGATCACTCTGAGAAGGTCCAATGAGAGGGCTCGGTTCCTTGAGGTAAGGGCCGAACAGGTTAGGCGACCTCGCCAGGCCGATGTAGAGTGGCTCAAAATACACGCAGTCAGGCAGGTATACTCCATTGGCACTGTAATAGAGCCAATATAGGCCATCCCTCTTCATGATGAATGGATTGCCTGTGGTAGTGCTATGGTCCGAACGCTCCCAATCGAGTGTAGGCTCCAGGATCGTGGTGGCCTGAGACCAATCGAGGAGATTCTCGGAGAAGCGGAGCTCGATACACGAGGTAAGGGGAAAGAGGCGTGTAATCCGTTCATAGAGCATGTAGTACACACCTGCCTCGAAGTAGATGTAGGGCCGCATCCCTTGAAATAGAGGGTCTTCTCCATTGAGCGTATCCCAGGTAATTCCATCGTGTGAAATAAAGTGGTGGATCCCTTTGAGACTATGAGCAAAGAGATGCCACATGCCGTCGGGTGAATCATGAGGAATGATTACTGTAGGATCTGCAAGTAGTGAATTAGGCCATCGCTGACTGGGCAGGGGTGCTATGAGTGGGTTCTGAGGTACATCCTCCCATGAGCACCACATGTTGTAATCTCTTAAATCATTGTCGGAACCAGGGAGCCCGTTGCCTCCTTGTGAGCACCCAAGATTGACCGACAACCATAAGACAAAGAAGTATGCAAACCCGCACATCCAAATGCATACGTTCCATGTGCGACCGCCCTTGTCGTGTTCCTTCACCTGCAGGCCCTTGTCTTGGTCTTGTGTGGTAGAGAGCATCAGGACTATCTCAGTGTCTCCGAGTCCTCCTGAGCTGAAGCCACAGTGGTAACATTGCCAATCCGGTCCAGAAAAGCACGTTGTAAAGAATCCTTGCACCCATCGGCTCTCCAGTGTTCAATGACGAGCACCCGCATCGATCGGTTTCGGCTGAGGCAGGCTGTGGTTCAGTAGGCGCAGGGATGTCTTCATTGTACGAGAGGCGAAGGGTTACAATCTCGTCATGGCCTACGCGACAGGTTAGCCCCTTTCCGTGTGCTGTTATACCTACTGGTCGGTTGAGTGATCCGTCCATTTCAAGCAGATTCACATCGCGTACTTCGAGAATTGTCTTGGTGGGCATGCGGATGTACGCATCAGTATCCCTGCCTGCAGTTTCAAAGAGCCTTAGGATGAGCTCATTAGGTTTCTCGGGTCGCTCAGGCTCCTTGAGAACGGTGGCAACTACTGTCCGGGGCTCTATGGTGAGGAAGGAGAGGACTGGTGGAAGTGTACCGCTGTGGCGATCAGTCTTGTAGTACACCAACGGATAGTTAAATTCATACGCCTTGTGCACCACACCTGCGTCTTGCCATGATCCTACGTGTGGGTAGAGCGCATAGGTACTGCGAAAGGTACCTTTATCTGTTACAGGTCCACCAAAGGAGCCACCTAGTGCCCCAGGGAGCGGTTGGGAGCTCGATTTAAGTAACGTCATTCTCAAGATGTTCGCTTTACCATCGCTCCATCCCACACCCGGCCCATCGTTGCCAATATCGAAACCGTACTTGTTTCCACTTAACAATGCTATCCCGTACTGTTCATCTGTGCCATTGTTCTGTATATGAACCCACTTTTGGCCACTCGCCTCCCAGTTGGCAACAGTGCCGTCATGAACTCTGGTCAGTGCTGCGTATGGGACATCGTAGGTTGCCTGCTTTGCCCGATTTACTAGATTCAAGGGGAAGGAGACCTTGAGAAGCTGATTGAGTATTTTCCCCCAGTTGTCGACCTGAAAACGGAATCTAAGGAAAGGCTCTCCTTCGCAAAGTTCGATGAGCTGAGTGAAATCCATTCCCAGATAATAGTATTTGACCTGGATGGAGGCCCTGACAGGGCCTACCTCGGCAAGGCCTACAGAACTAGGGTTGTCAAGCTCCCTTGGTTTTGCCTCGTACTTGTTGTAACCGAGATCCCATGCAGGAAAAGGGTGAAATCCTTCAGTATACACCTGAAGGACATTGGCCCTCTTGGATGTCTGAATAGCTTCTCGGCCACCAGCGCTCTTGTCTTTGAGCGATATGAGCAAGCCAGTTGTAGGGTCGATGGTTGCCGTGATGAATGCATTATCCAGGACCGTGGGTGCTGCTGATAGCTGGCTTGGCAGTGGTTGGGATGGACAAGGACAAGGGGTGAGATAATACGTTCTGTATCCTAACGAGGGGACATCTCGTGCGTGAAACACAAGGGCTTGATCAAGTGGGCTAAATTGCCAAGGCACTGGTTGCCCTTGTTCATCGGTTACTTCAAGGTTCGTAGCCTCTTCCCTAGCCATTGGGATACTGACAAGGCCTGTCCTTGGCCAGCTCAGAGGATTGAAGACCACCACAGGGTCACCGTCTGGTCCAGAAGACGTGTCCACCCGCTTGCAGAGGCTTTCAAGCTGTGCAGTAATGAGTTCCTTGGTACGATGAGCTATGAAATCGTGGTGATCGTTAAAGTCTCTATAGACGCGATCGATACCGCTGCCAGGAAGCACGTCATGGAACTGATTGAGGAGGATCATTTTCCAAAGGGTGTCTCTATCTTCTTGGGTAAGCCAGCCACCATACGGGACAGAGACTGCGGCGAGTTTTTCCAGTGTTTCCATGGCTATCTCTGCGGTTCGGTTTCGCTCTTTGGCCTGAGCCCTGCTCGTATACGTGCCCCTATGGTATTCAAGGTACAGCTCATCTTGGATGGTCTTGTGTACACCTGTTGTTTCCAAGTCACGGAAGAACGGCTCGCTGCGGCTAAAGATAATCGGATATCCCCGTCTCTTGAGATCTTGGGCAAGCTCGACAAACACTCTGTTGAAGCCCCCTCCGTGATCACCCCAGCCAATGTAAAAGAGCATGGAGGTAATGTCCGGCTGCAATCTCGTAAGCTTCTCCAGTGCGTCCTCGACAATCGGCACTGTCGGGATATCGTCATAGCTGCCTGCACTCAGATACGTGAGCACGCGTGATCCGTCTGGAGATTCCCAGTAAAACACATGTGCCGATGGTGGGTGGGTGTCGTTCCACGTGAGCTTCGAACATGCAAGATAGTCAATACCTGCCTTTTTCAGTATCTGGGGAAGGCCGGCGGAATAGCCGAAGGAGTCAGGAAGCCAGCCCACACGCACATCGACCCCGAGCCGTTCGAGGAAATAGAGTTTTCCGTAAAGGACCTGTCGTACCAAGCTTTCGCCGCAAGGCAGATTGGTATCGCTTTCTACCCACATGCCGCCTACGGGCTCCCACTGGCCTTGTTCAATCCAGTATCTGATCCGCTCGAATACATCTGGATAAAGGGTCTCCATCCATTCATATGCTTGTGCCTGGCTCTGGGCATAAAAGGCTGGGTTTTCTGTATGAGCATTACGAGCGTAGAAGTCCATCAGATCCATGACAGTCCCAAAGGTGTTACGACACACGCTGATGGCCTCTGCATAATCCCATTTCCATGCAAGATCGATGTGGGAATGCCCAATGGTGTAGATTCGGTCGATTGCTGCAGATGTTGGTTGAGGGAGTATCGCGAGGAAAAGTAAGCATATGCCAAGGAATCGAGATGCCCTTCTTTTGGTCTCCATGTGTAGTTTCCTCACGGGCATCGTGGTATGGGCAAGGGATGTTTTCTTTGTGCCAACCCAAAGCATCATGAACCCAACCTGAGTGTGCATCGCTCGGGCATATGGCTGAGTATGCTTATGCACTCTTCATGTGCTCCATTTTCTGAATGTATTGATTGCGAAGCATGCTCTCTCGGCCAAACGATGCCTCGAACTTTTCAATGAAGAACTTTTCCACCATCTTTCCCACGGCAAATATCTTGACCGTTACATCGCCTTCAAGGTGTTGGATCCATTTGTCTCCCTTCTTCTCGAAATACAGTCTGCCGCCTGCTTTGATCTTGTCGGCCAACACAGAGGGAGTAATATCGAGGGTTCCAGTATTGTTCGTTGTATCGAGTATAAGATCCACTACCACTGAGCTTATGCTGCCGCCCAGGGCCTTTTGTATCGGTCCAGGCATAGGGAGGTTGAGGGAATACTTCATTTTGAACTGAAGTTTGCCTTCCTCTTCCCTCTGGTCGAAGATGGTGATGTCCTGGATCTCAGGGTGATTGTCCACCACATATTGTTTCGCTCCTTCGTCGAAGAGGTATTTCCGAATGACCTCAGGTGGGAAATCGAATGCAACCGCAAGATCGATTTTCATGGTTCCTCCCCTTTGTAGAAGTGGTAGATCTGTCACAGTGCACACGGTGTCATAAAAGTCTCGCCTGTGCTCCCTTCTCTATTGATGCAATTTCGTCGAGAAGCACGAGTTCAGGCCTGCCTTCCATACAATCCTTTACGGCTGCAAAGAATTCAGCAAGATAAGGAGTTGTGGAATGTGCGGCAAATGCATCATCGTCTTTATAGCGTTCTATGACAACGAGTGTTGTTGGATCAGAGCGGTCCCGGTTCACGGTGTACGAAAGTGTCCCTTCTTCCTTGTCTACCTTGGCGATCAACTTCTTGAAGTGAGCCATGGCCTCGTCTATTTTGTTTTTTTTGACCTTGAGTCTGGCAATGACAGCAATCATGGTCGCACTCCTTTGCAGAACTGCAACGATCTCGTAGGATGTTGGAATGTATCATTACATCTGTGAGCCTCATGGTCAACAAACGCCCACCCTATTGCCCTGGGCTCTATTTACCGAGCAACGTATTTGTGATAAGAAAACCGAATATGCATGCTTCTTCATGGCGATACGTTCGAATTGGGTACTGAACCGGCATACGGTAACGCTCCCCCTGAAATGTGACCTCTAGAAAGTGAACTCCCATGGATGTACCTGATAAGGCGACAGCAGGAGGAAAGAACCTCGGAAGGAACAAGAGGGCATCCCGGATCCTCGTGCCCTTAGCTTTCGCAATAGCGATCGCAGGTCTCTTGTACTGGTGGCATAGCAGGACGAGAGTGACTACAGACGATGCCTACGTGCAGGCAATGGTATACCCGGTGAGTGCACGCATTCCAGGGAAAGTCCTCAAGGTATTGGTCGAGGATAACCAAACAGTTGTTCAGGGACAACCGTTGGTGCGACTCGATCCTGAAGAACCTACGCTTCAGGTCAGGATTGCCAAGGCAGGCCTCGACGTTGCAGAAACCCAGTGCCGCGAAGCAGAGATTGGCCTCGATGCAGCATATGCACAGATGCGGCTCGTCCAGGCCCAGCTTAGTCAGGCCAGTCTGGATCTGCAGCGGGCCGAGGCGCTTTTCAGAAAAAAGGCCATAGCTGACGAACAATACGATCGGGCGCTCACCCAACATCGAATCCTGAGTGCGCAGCTCGATGTTGCACAAGCACAGATCAATGTGGCAAAGGCCAAGGCAACATCAGCCAAGTCCGCGTTGGAGAATGCCAGGGCCCAGCATGCCCGGGCAGAGCTCTTGCTGAGCTATACAGAGGTCTTTTCACCCGCCAACGGGTATGTGACCAAACGATCTGTTCGCGAGGGAAGGGTGGTGCAGCCAGGCGAGCCCCTTATGGCTATTGTCGATCTCGAGGATATTTGGATTGAGGCGAACTTCAAGGAGACACAGCTCACAAGGGTGCAACCAGGGATGAAGGTCAACATAGAAGTTGATACCTACCCAGGAACGAGCTTCCATGGGCATGTCGACAGTATTATGAGTGGCAGTGGCGCAGCCTTTTCACTTTTCCCTCCTGAAAACGCCACTGGCAACTGGATAAAGGTCGTGCAGAGGATCCCTGTGAAGATACTTCTCGATGATTATTCGCATGGCCGTGACGGAAAGGTCCTTAGGGCAGGGATGTCCACTCGTGTCCAAGTACTCCTGGACCAAGAAGGTAAGAAGCAAACTGCCAGTGCAGCACCAACCCGCAATAAACCTTGAAGGAAAACGCGGCCGTTCGTTTGGTATCTCCTATGGAAACGCGACCTGTTCGGCACGTAAACAAATGGCTCGTTGCCTTCACAGTAATGCTCCCCACGTTTATCGAGATCCTCGATATGACCGTTGTCAACGTGTCGCTCAACCATATCCAGGGCAGCCTCAGTGCAGGTCTGGATGAGGTGACCTGGGTGCTTACCTCGTACCTCGTCTCGAATGCAATCGTTATTCCGTTGAGCGGTTGGCTTTCCAGTATCATGGGCCGCAAGCGGTATATGCTCCTTTCAGTGATCCTCTTTACGGTTAGCTCGTTCATGTGTGGCGCTTCAACAGGCTTGGCCATGCTTGTGGCCTTTCGGGTGCTTCAGGGCCTTGGTGGTGGCGGACTGCAGCCTGTTTCAGGGGCCATACTTTTAGAGACCTTTCCCAAAGAAGAGTATGGGACAGCTATGGCTGTCTATGGCATGGGGATCGTATTTGCACCTATTTTAGGACCTATTCTGGGAGGCTGGATCACAGATAGCTGGAACTGGCGCTGGGTCTTCTACATCAACGTTCCTGTCGGCGTTGTTTCGGTAATTATGACGACCCTTTTCATCTATGATCCTCCCTATATCAGGGCAGTTTCAAAGAGGATCGATTACTGGGGTCTGATCCTCCTGGTGGTCGGGATCGGAACGCTTCAGATCGTTCTCGATCGAGGCGAACGACTTGATTGGTTTGATTCGGATGTTATCTACTGGTTCTCACTGGTATCGGTCGTAGCCCTTATCCTTTTTGTGGCACGTGAGCTCTCCACCTCCAATCCTGTCGTAGATTTGAGGGTGTTCAAAGACCGTTCTTTTGCCCTCGGCAACATGACAATGTTTTGCGGGTTTTTTGCCTTTTTCAGCAGCATGGTGCTTTTGCCGATTTACGTGCAGAAGCTTATGGGGTACACGTCGTGGTGGGCCGGTCTCGTGCTGGCGCCTGGAGGTGTTGCATCGCTCTTGATGATGCCTGTTGCCGGACAGCTCATAAGAAGGCTTGATCCACGGCTTCTACTTCTCGGAGGGATCAGTATAAACGCCACTGCCTTGGTTCTTATGAGCCGTTTCACGCTCACCGCTGACTTTTACTCGATCATGTTTCCACGGTTCTTTCAGGGGATCGGATTGGCGTTCTTCTTCGTACCCCTCGCCGCAGTTACGATGGGATACATACCTGTTGAAAAGATGGGAAATGCAAGCGGGCTGTTCAACTTAATTCGGAATCTAGGTGGAAGTTTTGGTGTTGCATTTATCACCACAGAGCTTGCACGCCGAGCACAGTTCCACCACCATACCCTCGTAGAATACATGCACCCCTACAATCCCAGCTATCTGTTTTCGCTTGGGCACCTACGTGACGTGCTCGGTGTAAGGCTTGGAGTCGATCCAGCTACTGCACTGCACGCGGCACAGGGGGCCGTATATGGTGAATTGAACCGTCAGGCCTTCATGCTTGCCTTCAATGATGTATTTTTCCTTGGGAGTTTTTTCTTCCTGTCAGTACTGCCCCTGATTATGATTATTCGAAGACCAAAAGGTCCTCCATCAGGGCTGACTGGTGAGGTCTAGGAGGTTGAGCTCGACTGAGTTGTGAAGTGCGCTCTTGCACGTAGGCATACGGTCATTACGTTATGCCATGCAACCACAGGGCTGCCTGACGAGCAGGAAGTGGGGTGAGGCTTCAATGCAAAGGACGAAGGAAGATCGCATGGGTAGAGCCGTCTTTGGCGGTGTCATAGAAAAGTACACGTCGCTGCGAATCCCAGCTCCATGTCCCATCTGAGATCTCGACGTTGAAACCTGCAGGGTACGTGCGTTGTGGGATGATTATCTCTGTTGCACCATTTGCTTCTGTATCTGCGAAGAACTCTAGCTCAAACGTCCCCGTTCGTTGATCGTAGGCATATCGGATCGGAGGCCCTACCAGGCGTGATGGATACGGCCTGACGAGGACACTCACATGCGGCTTCTCAGCACCACCTGGGTACACAAGGGAGGTATTCTCATCGTTCCAGTCTACCTCGGTTGGGTTATAGGTCCAGATCGCTGATCCGACCTGATACGCTTCCAGAAGGCTGATTTGGGATGCGAGAGAAGGGACATTGTCCGTGCGGTCAGTTGCAACCCCATATTCGCCGATCCAGACTGGCACCCCCCACGATGTGGCCATCTCTACCATGGCGGCCAGACGATTTCTTAATGCATCAATGCCCGAGGGAAGGCCTGAGATGAGAGAGCCCATATCATACCAATGAGCTGCAAAGACTACGTTGGGCACGTCCAGCGGCTCAAGGAAAGTTGGAAATCCGACACTGAACAAACCAGTTGTACCGTAAAAAATCGTAAGATCAGGTCTGATGGCCCTGATACCAGCGATAAGATCCCTGTAGAAAGGTATCAAGATGTTTCTTTCGAAAGAGCCGTCGAATAGAAAATACGACAGATCAAAGGGCTCATTGAAAAGGTCAATACCGATTACAGCCGGGTTTGATGCGAGCCGACGTACCACGTGGAGCATCATACGAATATAGGCGCTTTTTAGCCGTGGGTCTTCCCAAAAACGGTCAAAACTGCGTATCACACCAGGGGATGCCACGTAGCTCAATGGCCAGAGGCGCAAAGGAGCTGGACACGTCTCGTCACGGTAATCCGGATGTACAGACCAGGGCGGGAATCCGTCCCCGCAAAAATTCCTTGCGTAGATATCCTGGTGAGCATCGAGGATCACAAGGATATTTCTTTTTGCACACGCCTCGATGATCGCGGCAAGCTGTTCGAGGTATTGTTCGTCGTAGGTTCCCTCCTGTGGTTCAACGCCTTCCCACGTAAAAAGGAGTCGTACAGAATTCAAGCCCCATTCGACGATCTGGTCGAGATAGGATGTGTCATCAAAGGGAAGAAACGGTGGTAGCTTGGAACGGCTGCCGAGATTAATGCCTCGAAGTATGACCACCCTATTGTCTATATCCCGTATCCATCTGCCCGCAGTATGTAAAGGGCCGAACGTGGTCAAGGTCCCATTGAGAAGGCCTGCTCGCACTGTATGGTCATCTTGGTTGCACCCTGGAGCGGTGGTGAGGATGAGGGCAAAAAGCATCGCACAGGTGATGGGTAAGACCCGTTTCATTGGGGATCCTCCCTTTTATGTGGGTTCTACACACGTATATGGAACATGGATGCTTTGGCTTTGTTTTCTATTACCACAGTGTCATCACGCCACGCCATGAAAGCTTTTCCTTATACCTCTTGTCTTGTAAAGTGTTTTCAGTCTGATTGCAATCCCACAATTTGAACCCTTAAGAGATTCTGTATAATATTGTATATCCGCACATGTTCACACATGGCGTACGCCCTGCGCACGCTATATGGGGTAGAAAAGGGTAGGAATCAGCCACAATGTGGCAGGAGGTCCGTGGTAATGGCAAGGCAGACACTGGTAAGTGAGTTTTGGGAATTTCTCAAGACAAGGAAGCGCTACTGGCTCTTACCGATAGTGATCGTACTCCTTCTTATGGGGGCGCTCATCGTATTCACGGAGAGTAGTGCGGTGGCCCCTTTTATCTATGCGTTGTTTTAGCCCCAGGATAGGATTACATGCCTGATGATGAGTACTCCCATCGTGGGGACAAGAAGTGCTTTACACGCTATGAGGATGCTGAAGACTATTTAAGAAGTTTTACTGACTACGAGAGGATGGTCAAAGGTGCCTCCTACCCTGAGGACCTCTTTGATCTGAGAAGGATAGAATCCCTCCTGAGAAGAGTTGGCAGCCCCCACCAGCAGCTGCACGGCATTCACATTGCTGGCACCAAAGGAAAGGGATCCACTGCAATCTTTGTAGATGCGATCTTGCGAATACACGGCATAACCACAGGCCTCTACACCTCGCCTCATCTAGTGTGTAAGGAAGAACGAATTCAAATTAATCGAAGGCTTCTCGAGAGGGAGGAGTTCCTTTCCTGGATGAATGTGCTGGGACCACACCTTATGGTCCTTAAGGACACCCGCACGCCGCCTACCTTCTTCGATATCATGACGACAATAGCTTTTCTCCATTTTCATGTCCATAAGGTCGATGCGGCCGTGATGGAGGTAGGGTTGGGTGGACGGCTAGATTCAACGAATGTTTTTCTTCCTGATGTGAGTGTAATTACCAGGATCGGGCTAGACCACGTAGAAAAACTTGGCTCGACCCTAGAAGAAATTGCCTCGGAGAAAGCAGGCATCATAAAGCGGGGGATTCCTGTTGTCTCGCATAGGCAGGAACCTCAAGCAGCGCGTGTGATCGAACAGAGGGCAAGGGACCTTGAGGCACCACTGGAACGGGTGGGTGCAGAGATCAAGGTAGTAGACCGAGCCGGTGGAAACGACTCCGTGTTCGACGTCAGGACGCAAAAGGCTTGTTATCCCGAGTTGCGCCTGTCGGTGTTAGGCTACCACCAGCGGCACAATGCTGCAGTAGCAATCCGGGCTGCTGAACTTTTCTTTGAACGACAGGGTCTTGGCAAGTTAAGCGAAGACGGTGTACGACAGGCACTGACGGGGGTAGTGATACCAGGCAGGATTGAGATTATAGGCCGCGATCCTCTCATTGTCGTAGACGGCGCTCACAATGTCGTATCGATTGCAGCACTGGTAGAGACCGTACGTAGTTCGTTGACGTTCAAAGATGTGCACGTCGTCTTCGCCTGCTCGAGAGACAAAGACATAGCAGCGTTACTGAGGATCCTGACGGCTATGGCCAAGCGATGGACCATTACCTGGTTTGATTTTCCCCGGATAGAAGATCCTCTGAGGGTTAGGGACATACTAAAGGAAATCGATCCTCATGCTGATGTGTGTGTGAGATCCGATCCGAGGCAGGCACTCGAGGACGCGCTAGAGCGGTCGAATCGCGATGACCTCATTTTGTGCTGTGGCTCTTTTTATCTTGTTGGACAGATACTCCAGATACGTGGTTGGGACCCTTTTTCTTCTCACCCATCGTGAATCGTGACAGGTGTGCTTTCCAGTGGTCTTACCTTTGTGCCTCATGTCAGAGATGGTTCGAGACGCACGCATTCCTTCAGGCTAATGGTCGCTTGACGAGATGAGGTGCTGCTCATACACTCGTATGCCAGTATCTTCTATTGTTGTCCATTGCTAGGAGAGGGAGTGAATACGGTTGTGCGAGAAGTTGTTGTGGCTGGAGCTGTGAGAACTCCTATTGGTAACTTTTGTGGTGCCTTGGCCTCACTTCCTGCAACGACACTCGGGGCGCTCGTCATCGAAGAGGCCTGCAAGCGAGCAGGGATACGCAAGGAAGATGTGGACGAGGTAATTATGGGTTGTGTCCTGCCTCACGGGTTGGGCCAGAACCCTGCTCGTCAGACTGCCCTTCGAGCAGGGATGCCATTGGAGGTAGGTTGTCTTACCATCAACAAGGTATGTGGATCAGGACTCAAAGCCGTTATGCTGGCCACCCAGGCGATCCAGACTGGAGATGCTGACGTTGTCATTGCGGGTGGTATGGAAAATATGAGTAGGGCACCGTACCTGCTTGAGAAGGCCAGAAGTGGTTACCGTATGGGACATGGCACCCTTGTTGATGCGATGATCCTCGACGGTCTTTGGGACATTACCAATGACTTCCATATGGGAATAAGCGCAGAACTCGTTGCAGAGCGATATGGAATACGCAGAGAAGACATGGATCGGTTCTCGCTACGCTCGAATGAAAAGGCACTTGCCGCAATAGAAGCAGGAAGCTTTTCCGAGGAGATACTGCCGGTACGTGTTCCCCAAGCAAAAGGACCGGATATTGTTTTCAGTCGTGATGAGGGACCGAGAGCTACCTCTATGGAGCAATTGGCACGACTTGCCCCAGCGTTCAAGGAGGGCGGCTTGGTGACAGCAGGAAATTCCTCAAAGATAAGCGATGGGGCAGCAGCAGTCGTGTGTCTGTCTTCTGATCGTGCTCGTCAACTCGGTGTGCGGCCTATGGCACGGGTCATTGCCCAGGGTGCGAGCGGGCTTGATCCAACGTATGTGCTCGTAGCTCCGATACTATCAATTCCAAAGGTGCTCAAGAAAGCCGGGCTCACACTAGAGGACATTGATATGCACGAGATAAACGAGGCTTTTGCCTCCTCTAGTCTGGCAGTTCAAAGGGAATTAGGTATTGATCCAGAACGAGTGAACGTGAATGGCGGTGCGATTGCCCTTGGTCACCCAATAGGGGCAAGCGGGGCCCGAGTACTAGTTACACTTCTGTACGCATTGCGCAGGCGAGGGCTTCGGTGTGGTATGGCTTCGCTGTGTCTAGGCGGGGGAGAGGCGGTAAGTCTTATTGTGGAAGCCCTGGTATAGCCTGCAACCTGACCCGCGCGAGGTGCGGCAGGTACCTTGGAGAGGAGAAAGCCCATGGACGAGGTAGTGATCGTAGGTGCTGTGCGAACAGCCATAGGGAGCTTTGGGGGATCGCTCAAGGATGTCCCTGTTGTATCGCTTGGAGCCCTTGTAATACGAAAGGCTTTGGAGCGGGCAGGGCTCAGGCCTTGTGTGTCGTCAGACCTCAAGGCATACGGCCCGCAAGGGGTGCGGGACCTTGGTCCCTCTGATCCAGAAAAGGAAGCCGCGCCCTGGCCCGAGTCCTTGCTACCTATTCAGGTCGACGAGGTCATTATGGGTAATGTTGTCGGGGCTGGCCAAGGACAGAATCCAGGCCGTCAGTCCTGCCTACGTGCAGGTCTTCCTGTTGAAACGAATGCCTTTACTGTGAACAAGGTGTGCGCCTCGGGAATGAAGGCTGTGGCCTTGGCTGACCAAGCAATAAGGAGTGGAAACGCAGAAGTAGTGGTTGCAGGTGGCATGGAGAACATGAGTTCAATACCCTATGCATTTCCGTCAGGCCGATGGGGTGCCCGGATGTTCAATAAGGAGATGGTTGATCTTATGGTCTACGACGGGCTCTTGGAGATTTTTTACGGATACCACATGGGGGTGACTGCTGAAAACATTGCAAAGAAGTATGGCATTTCAAGAAGAGAGCAGGATGAGCTCGGGTTGATGAGTCACCAACGGGCACGAAAAGCCATTCAAGAAGGTATCTTTGCTCGAGAGATCGTTCCGGTCGAGGTCTTGTTAAA
>FWPV01002725.1_pt1 | contig 42338 bp, 39 predicted proteins | sample 2228371 | NCBI WGS metagenome assembly FWPV01 (sample SAMEA103939776, study PRJEB20133) | metagenome
ACACAATTTTACAGATTCTGAGTATTACTCTGTTTGAAAAAATTCCACTGGTTCAAATACTTACAGACTTTAAGTGCAAACATATCGAATCGGACGCTACTCACTTTCCTAACCAGTTGAAACTATTTGAGTTTTAACCGGACGGAAGTGATGACTATACTATAGTCAGTGAACCAATAGTTCACGTGTGGTGAACCGGTATGTGGAGTGGCAGACATTGTCCCACTTTTTCTTTCAATCCCCACCGGCTCTTTATTTATCTCCGGCAGGTTACCAACGAAATCAGTTTTTAGTGTCACAATTCACAATATCATAAATGTAATGTGAGATAATTGGTTTACCCTTTCATATAGTCCCCCTCTCTATCAAAGGAGTGAGTCTTAATTGACTCGCTCCTTTTGATTTTTAAAGACACGCGGCAGTATGGGCAATCAATAAATCCCTTGCACTGAAGATTTATATAGCCCGGTAAAAAGAAGCTTAAGCAAGACGGCGCTCGCCGCTGGCAAGTTCCTCAAGCCCTTCGCGATCCAGGATTTTGATGGTTCGCTGGCCGTCGGACTGAATTAATTCTTCAGCGCTCATGCGGGTGAGAATACGGGAAAGGGTTTCCGGTATCGTTCCCAGAAGGCTTGCGAGTTGCGTTTTTGAAATGTCAAGGGTGAGATTGGCGGAATGGTTTTTCGTTTCGCTGAGGTAGAGAAGATAGGCCGAAAGTCTGCCGGGCACTTCTTTCAAGGAGAGATCTTCAATAAGAGCGGTAAACCGCCGCAGACGTTTTGACAGGACTGCCAGCATATTCAGCGCTAAAGAGGGATGCTTTTTAATCAGTTCAACAAAAGCAGGTCGCGGGAAAAAAAGTATTTTGCTGTCCTCAAGGGTTTCAGCATGTGCGGGGAACTGTGCTCCGGAAAAAACCGGCACCTCGCCAAATGGCTCGCCCGCGCCAAAAATATGAAGGATTTGCTCCTTGCCCTCATGGGACAGCTTAAAAATTTTTACTCTGCCGGCAGAAACCACGTAAAATCCGTCCCCCTCATCTCCCTCCGAGAAGATCGTTTGCCCCTTTTTATAGGTTCGCTGAATAACAATCGTAGATAGCTGGCGAAGCTGGTCATCAGTTAAACCGTTAAAAAGTGGTATAGCAGCAAGTTGTTTGAGAATATCCATAGGTTTTCCTCAGCACATTCAAAATATCATTGCAGGTTGACCTAAGTCAAGGTGTATAAGAAGGTAAATAGGTAAATAGGTTAATAGGTGAAGCGGTGAAAAGGCTTACAAGAATGCGGTATGTTGATTGACTGCTACGCCATAGCGTCAGCGCAGCGAGCAGAATGCGGAATTTATGTGGGGACTCGGGGCAAGTGCCTTGAGAATCGCAAAAGGTGAAACGTGGAAAGAGGAAAAAATATAAATAGGGGCTCTTGACTTTAGTCAAGGTTAATGTTTGCAGGAAAAAGTATGCTATAAGTAAAATTAAAGCTCAGCAGACAAATAATCACCAACTATTATTTATTATTAATCACAAGCACAGGAGGAAAGAACAATGGCAGCAACAAGTATGTTTTGTTATCAATGTGAACAGACGGCAAAAGGCGAAGGCTGTACCAAGGTTGGGGTTTGTGGGAAAGATGCCGATGTGGCGGCGCTTCAGGATCTTCTGGTGTATGCTCTGAAGGGGCTGTCGCAGGTCGCGGTAGCAGGACGCAAAGTCGGGGTGGTTGACCGAGAGGTCAATGTGTTTACCGTGCAGGCGCTTTTCTCGACGCTTACCAATGTGGACTTTGACGCACAACGGTTCAGAGAATTTATTAACCAATGTGTCGCGGTTCGGGAAGGATTGAAGAAAAAAGTCAAAGCAGCAGGCGGAACGATTGATTTCGGCGAGGGTCCGGCTGAATTTAAACCTGCGCAAGATCTTGCCGGACTGATAGAGCAGGGAACAAAAGTCGGGTTAAAGTCTGACACCGGTATTGATCCCAACATTCTTTCCCTGCAGCACACGACGTTGTTCGGGATAAAGGGTGTTGCGGCATATGCCGATCACGCGCAAATCCTCGGCCAGGAGGACGACAAGGTTTATGCATATATTCATGAAGGACTGGCGGCGATGCTCAACAGAAACCTGACGTTGAACGACTGGGTAGGGCTTGCCTTGAAATGCGGAGAAATCAATATCCGCGCGATGGAACTTCTTGATGCCGGCAACACGGGCGCTTATGGACATCCGGTTCCAACCAAAGTGCCGCTGGGCGCTAAAAAAGGCAAAGCTATCCTTGTATCAGGCCATGATCTCAAAGACCTTGAAGAGTTGCTGAAACAGACGCAAGGCACAGGCATCAACATATACACCCATGGCGAAATGCTGCCGGCGCACGGCTACCCGGGGCTTAAAAAATATCCCCATCTTTATGGACACTACGGTACCGCATGGCAGAATCAGATCAAGGAGTTTGCCGATTTTCCCGGTCCGATTGTTATGACCACCAACTGTATTCAGCGGCCCAAAGAGTCGTATTTGAAAAGTATTTTTACCTGTGGTGTTGTTGGCTGGCCCGGCGCGCCGCACATCAAAGATCGAAATTTTGCGCCGGTGATACAGAAGGCGCAGGAAATGCCTGGTTTTGAAACAGATAGGAATGGCAAAACAGTGATGGTGGGGTTTGCACGAAATGCGGTTATGGGGGTTGCGGGCAACGTTATTGAAGCGGTCAAGAACAAAAAGATTCGTCATTTTTTTCTTGTGGCAGGATGTGATGGGGCAAAACCGGGACGCAACTATTATACTGAGTTTGTGGAAAAGGTGCCACAGGATTGTGTGGTTCTGACCCTTGCCTGCGGCAAGTTCCGGTTCTTTGATAAGGAACTGGGTGATATTGGCGGCATTCCGCGGCTGCTTGACGTTGGCCAGTGCAATGATGCCTATTCGGCGGTCCAGATTGCGCTGGCGCTGGCAAACGCATTTAAGGTTGGTGTCAATGATTTGCCGCTATCTTTGATCTTGTCGTGGTATGAGCAAAAGGCCGCAGCTATCCTGCTCTCGCTGCTGCATCTGGGCATAAAAAACATTCGCCTGGGACCCAGCCTTCCGGCTTTTATTACGCCGGCAGTGCTTGATGTTCTAATAAAGAATTTTAATATTATGCCTATTTCAACGCCTGAGCAGGATCTAAAAGCTATATTGGGGTAAAGGAAAGTGCGGAATGTGGAATGTGGAGTGCGGAATAAATATATTTCGAATTCTGCATTCCCAAATCCGCAGGTAAGGACGGAGGATGAGCAATGAAGTGTCCTGGCCAGGATATGCGATACTGGGGACCGGATGGTGTTTTTGAAGAACCCTGCCCGCGGTGTGGGAACCCGGTTGAATTTTTCAAGGATGAATCAACCCGCAGATGCAAAAAATGCGGGCATACCATGGTTAATCCGCGCATGGATTTTGGCTGTGCAGCATATTGCCCGTATGCGGAACAATGCCTGGGGGAATTGCCGCCTGAACTACTTGCCCAAAGAAACGATTTATTAAAAAACCGGGTCGCCGTAGAGATGAAGCGCTATTTTGCCCAGGATTTCAAGCGTATCGGCCATGCATCAAAGGTTGCGCGGTATGCTGAACAATTGGGTAAAGAAGAAAACGGAGATATGGGGGTGGTTCTGATTGCCGCTTTTTTGCATGATATTGGTATCAAAGAAGCGGAACGAAAATTCCAGAGCAGTGCAGCGCCGTATCAGGAACAGGAAGGACCACCGGTGGCACAAGCCATCCTGTGCAAGCTTGGCGCGCCGGAAAAACTCATTGCCGAAGTTTGTGACATTATCGGGCATCATCACCACCCGCGTGCAGAGGAAACAAATAATTTCAAGATTCTCTATGATGCCGACCTGATTGTAAATCTTGAAGAAAGGCAGAAGGAATCGCCTATGCCACCCGAAAAAATTGCGAGCATTATAGAAAAATCTTTTCTCACCTGCGCCGGGAAAAACCTGGCAAAAAAATTATTTTTTGGTGCAGGTTGATGCAAACAACGCTGAACGCTTACAGGAATGATAACCATGAAAGTAACCCGTCACATAATACATATTGATGAAGAGCTCTGTAATGGATGTGGGCAGTGCGCGATAGCCTGCGCCGAACAGGCCATACAGATTATAGAGGGCAAAGCGCGCTTACTTTCCGACCAGTTCTGCGACGGCCTTGGGGCATGCATGGGAGAGTGTCCTCAGGGGGCATTGAAAATTGTTGAACGAGAGGCAGAGGAATTCGATGAAGCAGCAGTGGAGCATCATCTTCAGAATCCTGCGCCGCAGAGCATGGCTGCCCCGGCTGTTGCCGTGGGCGGTTGCCCATCCGCCCACGTAAAAATATTTTCGCCATCGCATACGGTGGAAGACACTGCGCAAAAGCGTGTTTCAGAACTTGCCCATTGGCCGGTGCAGATACGTCTGGTGCAGCCCGGCGCAGCGTTTTTAAAGAATGCGGAGCTGCTCATAGCCGCTGATTGCACGCCGGTTGCGTATCCTGATTTTCACAGGGATTTTCTCAAGGGAAAAGCGGTTATGATCGGCTGCCCTAAATTTGATAACGCAGCGGCATATAGAGAAAAATTTGCGCAAATTTTTCGCACCATGCCTATCAAAAGCATAACGGTGGCGGTGATGGAAGTTCCGTGCTGTCAAAGCCTGCCGGTACTGGTCGATGAAGCAATGAAGTTGGCGGGCGTTCATTTGCCAATTGAAAAAATTGTCATCAGTGCAAGAGGGGAAATTCTTCGGCGTGAAAAGCTTGCCGCATAACCTGACGTAACGGTGCGCCTCGGAAAATTCAGTAACCACTGAAAATAAGACCCAAACAATACAGTTTACATTGTTTGGGTTTTATTTTATTAGTAATTATGCATGATATTATACATAATTAATTCATGGTGTTTTTATGCTGCTCCTGCGGCAGCCTGGGGCATCCCGTCAAATATGATTGATAATCATTCAGTGACGATTCATCCCCGCCGAAACGGCGGTGCTTTTTTAGCACCTACTCGTAAATACGAAAGGGTTTTCTGTGAAAATTACCAAAGAATTCCTCCAGTCGCTGATTGATAACATCCAGGATTCTATAAAAATTGTTGAAAAAGATCGCACTATTCTCTTTATAAACAAAGCTGCCCAGGAAACGTTGGGCAAGAAGCTTTCCGATGCCATTGGCAATAAATGTTACGAGGAATTCTGGCATCGGGAGGGTCCCTGCCCGTATTGCATGATGGATGAAACATTTAAGAGCGGCCGGCATCAAACTGCGACGGTGAAGCTGAAAAATGGGGACGGTAAGCCGGTAACCTTAGAGCTCAATACCTTTCCGGTAAAAAACCAGGCTGGAGAAGTTGTTTACGGCATTGAAATACTCAGGGATATTTCCGAGCGCGAAATGCTTATCAATGAATTGGTGCAGACCAGAGCCTTGGCAATTATGGGCAAATATTCTGCGGAACTCACCCATGAAATAAAAAACCCTCTCAATTCCATCGCAATTCAAATCCACCTCATGCAGAAACTCGCTGAACAGGCGGATCCGCGGCTGCAAGAAGAAATGTATGACATCATTCGCGTGCTTAAGGAAGAAGTTGACCGGCTGAACAATTTGAGCAGAGAATATCTTTCAATCAGTAAATCGCCGCCGCTGGAACTGCATCCGGCCTCGTTGCAGACTGTGCTTGATGATGTGTTTGATCTGGTGCAGCCCCTTATGAATCTTTCCCGCATTGTGCTGAAGAAATCCGTTGATGCCGGTATTCCCGACACGCGCATTGATCGGGATAAGATGAAGCAGGTGTTTCTTAATATTGTCAATAATGCCATAGAGGCTATGCCGACCGGCGGGACACTCTGGGTTTCGCTTGAGCGTGCGTCGCAACATTTGCTCTGTAGTTTTGCGGATACCGGTACCGGTATTCCGCCGGAAAATATGGACAAGATTTTTCAACCATTCTTTTCCACGAAAACAACCGGCACCGGCCTGGGACTGACCATCGCCAAAAACATTGTTGAGGCACACGGCGGGACGATCTGGTTTGAAAACCGGCAACAGGGCTGCGTGTTTTTCATCAGGCTTCCACAGGAGATCATGCAGGGGGCAGCATGAACTTTGACAAACCTAAAATATTAATTGTTGATGACGACAAAAATGAGCTGCAGGGCTATTTAAAAGTTCTCAGCCAGGATGATTTTCTCGTCGCCGGAGCTTCCCATGGATATGAAGCGCTCAAAAAAATTGAGGAGCAATCATTTGATATCATGATATCCGATATCCGCATGCCGCAACTTGACGGGATTACCCTGCTCAAGGAGGCGCAGAAGCGCGATCCTGACCTTTCGGTGATTCTCGTAACCGCATACGGGACTATTGACAGCGCAGTGGAAGCAATGAAACAGGGCGCCGAGACCTATTTGACCAAGCCGGTTAACATTGAAGCTCTTGAGATACTGATAAAAAAAATCTGGGATAAGAAGAAGTTATATCTCCAAAACCTTGAATTAAAGCAGACACTCCGGGAACGCTACAAATTCTCGTCGATCGTCGGCAACACGCCGCAGATGCAGAGCCTTTTTAAAACGGTTGCGCATATCGCGCCGACGGATGCGTCAGTGCTTATCCAGGGCGAAACGGGCACCGGTAAGGAGTTATTTGCCAATTTAATCCATTACAACAGCAACCGGGCGGACAAGCCGTTTGTGGCACTGCACTGTGCAGCGCTGTCCGAAGGACTTCTCGAAAGCGAGCTGTTTGGCCACGAAAAGGGCGCATTTACGGGTGCGATTCGGGAAAAACTGGGACGATTTGCTATGGCGAATGGCGGCACATTATTTCTTGATGAAATCGGTGAAATGAGCGCCAGCACCCAGGTAAAGCTGCTCCGGGTTATAGATACCGGCGAGTTTGAGCGTGTCGGCGGTGAAAAAACGAACCGGGTTGATGTGCGGATTATTGCGGCGACCAACAAGAATCTTGAGGAAGAAGTAAAAAAAGGAAATTTTCGTGAAGACCTGTTATATAGAATCAATGTCATCGTGCTCCACATTGCTCCCTTGCGTGAACGAAAAAGCGACATCCCGCTGCTCGCAGACTATTTTTTGAAAAAATATGCGGAAAAAAATAAGAAGCCGGTTCGCGAATTGACGGGCAGGACCATTGAATTGCTTCAGGCCTATGATTGGCCCGGCAATGTCCGGGAGCTTGAAAATGTTATCGAGCGGGCTGTGATCCTGAGCAAAGAGGAAGTCATATCCCCATCAGCTCTGCCGGCACATATACACAAAAGAGAACTTTCCGAAGAGCAGAAAAGAAGCACCCTGCACATTCCGTTTGGCATCCCTATGAAAGAGGCGGAAAAGATTATCATCCAGGAAACGCTGCGACAGACAAAAGGCAACCGCACGCAGGCAGCGAAACTTCTCGGTATGAGCGTTCGTAAAATAGAATATCTTCTCAAGGAGTGGAAAGTATAACCAGACGCTGCCGCAAAATTTTCCTCTTTTGTTTGCCTTGAAGACGCTTCCCTGCAAATATTTCACCTTCTCATTCTGTAGCGCATCGGTTTTTTCTGTGCGGCCCCCCTTAAGGAAATTAACTATTTGAAATAACATCATAAAAAATAGATTGAGGTCTTTTGAACATTTTCATCTTGGTGCGGCATGCCTCTTGCCCCTGGTGATAGTCAAAACAGAAAGGGAGGCAACAATGGAAACCAAAGTGTTTGCTGAGGAACAACTGCAAGAGCTGGTTCATGATGAGGAGCATATTCACAGCTATGCTGATGAAGAATTAGTTGATGATGATCTTGACCCAGAAATCATAGATCAAAAATCAATGAGTGATCGGGATATTAATGTCCTGTCGTCGTATCTTAAAGAAATGCGAAATAATACGCTGTTGAGCGCGCAAGAAGAACTTGCACTGGGCAAAGAGTTGATGGATGAGGAGGAGCAACGGCATGTGTTAACCGAGCGCTGGATTATGTTATTCGTTAAGATGATTAAGCTCAGGAAGGTGGAGCTTCGTCTTGCTAAGCAAACGCACTGCACCAACCGAGAAGCAGCGCTGGCGCAAAAAACATTGCAGAACTTTCTCCGATTAGCCAAACTTCATAATGAGCAAAAGAAACTTGAGAGAAATATCAAACAGAGTGCAGCAGGCTCATATGAACGCAAAAAACTGTGCCGACACAAAGTGACTATCCTGGGAGAACAGCGGGAGATTATCGCCCATCATAATTTACTGAAGCTGCGCAACGAGGGCATTCTGAAAAAGCTATTACGACTGGTCAGTATCGACAGAGAAAAAAGGCAGCGTGTAAAAAAAGAGCTGAATGCTATTATCGAAGAACTGACTGCCGTTGATGCCAAGAGCCGCATGATCAAAGACCGGCTGGTAAAAGCAAATTTGCGGCTGGTGGTGGGAATCGCCAAAAAATATATTAACCGCGGTTTGCCCCTTGCTGATTTGATTCAGGAAGGGAATATCGGTCTCATGCGCGCTGTTGAAAAATTTGATTATCGTCTGGGTAATCGTCTCAGCACCTATGCCTGCTGGTGGATCCGGCAGACCATGTTGCGTTCAATAGACGAACAGACGAGAACGATCAGGGTCCCGGTCTACGTGAATGAACGAATAAAAAAAATGATCAAAAGCTCGCAGCAAATCGCACAAATGAAAGGCGGTGAGCCGGCAACAGTGGAACTGGCTGAAGGAATGGGATTGCCATCGCGCCAGGTAGATGAAATTCTGCAAGTTTGTAAGGATACCATTTCGCTTGAATCTCCGCTCGGCGAAGATGACAGTTCTTTGAAAGATTATGTGCCGAATAATTTGGCGCCGTCGCCCCTTGATGATGTGTTAAAAATACAACTGTTTAATGAAGCGGATGAAGTGTTGCAGACACTGACCGAACGCGAAGAGACGATTATCAGGTTGCGGTTTGGTCTGGGAGTGGATGCTGAACATACGCTGGCTGAGATTGGCGAAAAACTGGGTGTATCCCGGGAACGTATTCGCCAGATCGAGGTTGCCGCCTTGCGCAAACTACGACGGTCGGAGAAATTAAGAGAATTGCGAATGTTTTTAAAGCAGTAATGCAAAACCCCGAACACCACAACGGTGTTCGGGGTTTTTTCTGCTGATATAACGGTATTAATAATCCCAGAGGTTACCTTCAGTTGTGGGTATCTGTTTTTGTAATTCATCCATCTTTTTTAACAATCGATCCGCCTCTTCATTGGTAAGTTTTTTCCCGGTCTTCAGTTCCGCCTTGGTTTTAATCAGCTTGGCACGGAATGAATCCAACGAAGCAATAAGACTGTCGATTTTGCTCTGACACTCATCCAGTTTTTTGGGATCGCAAAAGTCGGCAGAACCAGCGGCATGTAATAAGGGCGGAACGCTCACGAAACAAATAAAAGCAACGACCAGCAAGACGACTAATTTTTTCATAACCAAATTCCCTCCTGATGTGTTGATAATAATGTTACCCAGCCTTATTTATCTTATGACACCTTCTGATCGTTACCAGAAGGGTCTCTTGTGAGCAATGAAAAACATTATTTGGTAAGCGATTTAAAATCAGCCTCCAGCACGTTGTATGATTGATAGCCAATGTATTTTTTTACCACATTTTTATCTTTATCAATAATGAAGATCGTGGGGAGTAAAATGACGCCATACTGCTTGGCTACCTCCTTATTTCCCACCAGGTACGGGAACGTCATTTTTTTTTCAGCGGCAAAATTTTTCATCACCTGTTTATCGGGGTCGCTGTCTATATCTATTTTGTAGATCATGAGTCCCGATGATTTATAGGTGTCGTAGAGTTTTACCAGGTCGGGCACCATTTCCATGCACGGCTTACAGAACCGGGAACCAAATTCAAGAACAATAACTTTATCACATGCGGTGCTCAGGCTGACTGGTTTGCCATCAAGTATATTCTCCAAAGAAAAATCAACGGCCTTGCTGTTTCCGGTGGGAAGCAGGCTGGCTGCGCTCAGTTCCTGTGACGGGCTTGAGGTCAGAAGGCACAGAACTGGCATCACATACCAGAAAAGTTTTTTTATGCAATCCCTACACCGTGGAACCATTACCCTCGGCACACTCTGCGGTGATTTACTTTGTAAAACAGCAATCTGGAACATCATTCAAAGAGAAGGAAGTCGGTCGGATATATACGCTGTGATATTACCCTTACTGGTTACCGTTATGTATAACAAATGCAATGACAGATTGCAAATTTTTTTCATGATGCATAAATCAGCTCTTGCAGGCTACTGGTATTATCTGCTAAATATAGGACATACCAGGAACATCCAGTGCCGCAAGAGCCGGAAGTGCCAGCGGCGGGGGGCTTCCCCATTGTGAAAATATAACCGATTGAGAAAGGAGAGAGTAATGGCACAGCTTAAAGAAATTTATAAATGTGAAATATGTGGCAATGTCGTGGAAATGGTGCATGGCGGGGCCGGCAAACTGGTATGCTGCGGAAAGGAAATGAAGCTGATGAAAGAAAATACCGTTGATGCAGCAGTGGAAAAGCATGTTCCCGTTATTGCCAAACAGGGGTCTCAGGTGACTGTTAAAGTTGGCAGTGTTGAGCATCCCATGGAAGAGAAGCATTATATCGAGTTTATTGAAGTGCACACGGACTCAAAAATCTATCGCCAATATCTCAAGCCCGGCGAAAAACCGCAGGCAACCTTTGACGGGATTGGCGACATGACAATGGCCAGAGAATATTGTAATCTGCATGGCCTGTGGAAGAGCTGAAATAAGACCACCTGCTGACCGCACGATAAAGGAGATTTATTGTGGATAAATACGAATGCACTGTTTGCGGCTACATTTATGATCCGGAGAAAGGTGACCAAGAGCACGGGATAAACCCGGGAACACCATTTGATGCCCTTCCCGACGACTGGGTCTGTCCGCTGTGCGGGGCGGCGAAGGACATGTTTGAAAAGGCTGAGTGACTCGGCATTTCTCCACCCAGTCTCCCGGCGCACACCAAGCTGGGTGGAGAAGCATTTATATATATGCTCCGCTATTGCCTATCATTTTATAGAAAAAATCCGGCGTTCCTCATTGTTCGGATCATGATTTAATAAATCCTGCTGCTATTGATGAGTGAGTTACCCGAATACCCCCACTTTCGCGACATACGCCTTGAAGATGCGGCGATTTTTCATGAATATTTTCAACGATATCCACCACTTATTTCCGAACACACGTTCACCAATCTTTTTATATGGCGGCAATATTACCGGTTCAAGTGGACGCTCTGGGACGGGTTTCTCTGTGTCCTGGCGCAGCGCCCTGACGGTAGTCCGTTTTTCCTGCCGCCGGTGGGCGACGGCTCCGTCCCGGAGTGCATGAAAGGCTGTATTCGCTATTTGCGAGACCGGGGCTTGCCGGGTGAAATCCAGCGCATACCCGAGCCACTTGCTGCGTATTTCAAACATGACCGCGATTTTGACCTTATTTTAGATCGCAATAATGCTGACTACGTGTATTTAAGCGATGACCTTATTCGGTTGCCCGGCAACCGGTATCACCGCAAAAAGAATCAAATTAATCAATTTAAAAAAAAATATCCATTCCACTATCAGCCCCTTACGGCAGACCTGGTGCCGCAGTGCCTGTCGCTTGAAAATCACTGGTGTGATTTAAAGCATTGCGACCAGGTTCCCAGTCTCAGCGGAGAGGAACAGGCAATTCATGAGGCCCTGGTCAATATGCCTTTGCTTAACTTTTCGGGTGGCGCCATCATTATTGATGGAAGAATTGAAGCGTTTACGATTGGCGAGCCGCTTAACCAGGATACCGCCGTCATTCACATTGAAAAAGCAAACCCGGCTTTTGAAGGCCTGTATCAAACACTCAGCCAGATGTATGCCGAACATGCGTGTGCCTCTTATACTTATATAAACCGCGAACAAGATCTGGGAGAGCCGGGATTACAGCAGGCTAAATTGTCGTACCATCCCCATCATCTCGTGCTTAAATATACGTTGAGGCCGCGTCATGAGTGATGCTCATAGCTCCTTTTTACTTGGCTAAATAAATGGTATAGTCAGGATGAAACTGCAAGATTTCATCGGGACGAGAGGAGGTGGTTGAACGCGCGCATCCCCAGGCTCTTTTAAGGTGAGACAATTCTTATAATTCGCAACAAAAAGGAGGTCTTTTTATGAAAAAAATTTTATGCAGCATGCTGTTATTCGGTCTGTTTTTAGCGCTGGCACCTTGTATTCTTATGGCTGGCGAAGAACAGCAATTAAAAACGCAAATTGTTCGCATTAAAGGTTATGAAGGCGTAACGCCCCTTAATCTTTTTATAACGCCGGGAACCGTTGTCGTGTGGCTCAATGATTATAAGATATCCCCGGTGGAAATTAGATTTCCTGAGAAAAAGGTCACCATGGCATGCCAGAGCCCGGTTAATTTCAGCATAGGCAAAGATGGTACGTATGTTTCAAATTCCATTCCGTTCGGCGGCGTTGCCAGCCTGTGTTTTGTTGAGACGGGAACCTTTAAGTATGTTATTGAAAAGGCGCGTCCGCAAATGGATGAAGATTTGCGGAATCCATTTAAGTTTGAAGGTCAGATTGTGGTTAGAAAGTAGAGTTCATCGCCATAACCTCTGCACCTGAGGTGGAACAAGGGTGAGTCTGACCGAACTGAAGAATACTGGTGTTAGCAATAGATAACCCATTCAATTCGTTCGAAAGGATCATTCACAGCACGATAAGTCACGGCGTTGTTTGACTCCCGCTATTGGTAAGGCTAACAGTGAAAGGGAACTGTTCCGTCTTGAAAAAAGACTGGTATCTATATTATAAAATGATGTAATTACAAATAGTTAATAAACAAAATAAAAAGTATTTTATAAGGTTAGTGAAAGACGTTGCTGGTGCCGTTAAAAACCCAACGGACACGACGGTATAGAACAAGGAAAGAGGTTGACAATGGTATTTCCCAAGCAAATGGTATTTGTGGCAGGGTTGATTTTAAGTGGTCTTCTATTCACGACAGATGTGGCGTTTTCGCTGCAGGTAGGCGATCCCTTTCCAGAATTTACAATAACCAATACCTTGAGCGGCGATGAACTTGCCTCGTTAAAAGCTAAAAGCGGCAGCGAACTTGCGCTGAAAGACATTGGCTTTAAGATTATCCTGATAGAATTTCTCAACGTCTATTGCCATACCTGTCGCGAGCAGGTAACGGTCTTCAATGACCTTCATGCCGCCATAAAGAATGATCCGGTGCTGGCAAGCAATGTCTGCATGCTGGGGATCGCGGTTGGGAATTCTGTGCGGGAAATACAGGACTTTAAGAAAAATTACGGAGCGGTATATCCCATCTTGGCAGACCCTTATAAAGAAGTGTTTACGCTGACCGGCAACATTCACGGGACACCGCAGACCTACATTGTTGCCGGAGAGTCGCAACGATTTGTCATGTACTATCATCCCGGCGCCGTATCTTCTCCACAGCCCTATGTAAGGGAGCTGAAGGCAGCGTTGCGCGGGGAAATAATGGGAATAGAGCCTGGTAACAAAGTGCCGGGATATACTTTTTCTTCCCGGGGCAAACAATATTCAGAAAAAGATTTCGCGGGCAAAAAAGTCCTCATCTATTTCCCGGCGCGGAAAAAATATGAGCTTGCCGGCGATACCCGTCAGCCTCAGTCCCAACTTGAAATACTGGCCCAGGCAGCAGCAGAGTTTTCCGACATTCAGTTTATTATATTTCCCAGCCCAGAATTTCCGCCCCACCTCGTGGATAGCATGCGCAACGGCAATGTTTATTTTGCTGATCCACCGGATGATGGTCTGCTGCAACGTTTTGCGGTAACTGACGACCCAAGCGTTTTTTATGTTAATCAATATGGGAGGATATCCTTTGGGGGGCCTTGCATTACGCTGTTGAACATCCGAGAAATTTTTAAGGGAAAAGAGTATGTTTCTGTTCCCCCGATCGCGGAAGAGGAGATTATAAAACGTATAGAAAACAATCTGCAAGCCCAGGGAATGCAGATCATCAGCACCGATAAAATCAGGCTTGAGAATGGGACCACCCTTTTTGTTACCGCAATAGCGCCGCGAACCAGCGGCATGTATATGTTTTCCAAAGTGGAAAGCAAACTGAGCGTCTGCGATGTCTGTCATGATAGCCACTTTATATATCTTTTTGATCAGCAGGGAATTATCAGGGATCTTTTACCGATTGCACTTACTAAATACGGAAACGTTCCCTGGGAGGCTGAAGATATCAATAAGATGAAAGCCATTCTGGTGGGAAAAAGCATTTTCAGTCCCTTTGTTTTTGACCCGACGGTTGATGCCGTAACCACGGCTACCATGACGTCGAGTCTTATTTTTGAAGCTTTGCGATCGGCAAAAAATGATTTTGCCGATTTTAAGGATTATCAGTTTAGAAAAGAACATTGGGAAGCACTCTGTTTTCACAACATGTGCCTTATCAAAGATGCGATCGTCAAGATGAAAAAAGCCGGGGTCAGTCATCTGGTGAGTGGGCAGGTTTTTGATTTTGAACACATGAAACCATTTTTGCCCGAGGCAAAATTGCCGGCCTGTCCGCTGGGGGGCGGCTATTTGCCCATGGGGGACAATGTTCTCTGCTCGACACATGGTATCAATGTTAAAGGCTGTGGCAAATAGGCCGTGCGCTGCCACGCTGGTGTTGTGATATGCTCGGATGCTGAACGGTTTTGCGCGTTGAACCGGTGACACGGGGTGGTTGAAGTCTATGTTGAAAGCAGGTCGTTTATTCAAAATCGTTGCTTTGGGTTTGCTGTTCACCGGCAGCGGGGCGTTGCATGGCAGAGCAGCAGAAATCCCGGCACGTAATCGTTCTCATCCACAGCAGCAAGCTATTGTTGAAGATATCGTTGGGCTGCATCCATACCGGCAACATATCAGCGGGTTGCTGCTGAAACCTGCAGTAAGCGGGGAAATTCGCATTTCGCTTCTGTTGCCACCCCGACATCATGTGCTCGAAGGCTTTGCGTCACAGTATCTGGTTAAAATGAACGCAGGTGTGCCGCTGGCTATCTCCCATGACCGCCGCACCGGCAACATTACCGACACGCGGGTTTCCATTCCTTTCGTTACCGCTGCACACGGGACGGGAACTCTCGAAGTGCAGGCTGTTTACGGTTACTGCAACGACCTGGATAAGGTTTGCATCCCGCGTGAGGTGGTCTGGAACATAGAGTTTACGCTTGACCCGCAACGCGGCGGGGAAATGGTTGAACTGGAAGACAAGCCCTAAATGGCAGTGAAGGACGCATGGGTCAAGAGGAAAAATGACAGCATTGTAGTCGGTTGATGAACGTAATTTCAGAGCAGTCTGCGTTTATCAACGTCACAGAGCAGCGCAACTATTTAGACATGTCACATACTTCCACCCCAGTGAATGATGGTGTCCATACCTCAATAAATGTTGAGCCGTTTTCCGTGGAATTTTCCGCCGAACCATGTCCGACTCAACGCCCTTCAGAGCCTTGTTCCGTTGTTATCATTGGCGCAACCGGCGATCTTGTCCAACGGAAACTTATGCCGGCACTCTATCGGCTTTATGTCAACAAGCGGCTGCCTGATTCATTTCTGATTATAGGCTGCGGCCGCACAGAACTTGATGACACGAGTTTTCGAAACAAAATGAAAGCGGCAGTGTTGGCTGTGGTAGAAACAGACTCTGCCTCGTGGCAAACATTTGCCGGTCATCTATACTATCAAACGCTGCAATATGAATCATTGTCCGCATACCAGGCTCTTGCTGGCAAACTGACAAGGCTTGAACAGGCACAGGGGATGCAAGAAAACCGCATCTATTACTGTGCGATACCCCCCGGTTTATATATCACCGTTGCCGACATGATTGCTCAATCCGGCCTGTCGGCAACAGATAGCGCTCACGGCTGGGTGCGCATCGTGGTAGAGAAGCCGTTTGGTACGGATCTCACATCGGCACAAGCATTGAATCAAAAACTTCTGGAACGTTTTGCGGAACGCCAGATTTACCGGATTGATCATTATCTTGCCAAAGAAACCGTTCAAAACATATTGGTGTTTCGCTTTGCCAACGCGATTTTTGAGCCCCTGTGGATGAGAAATTATATTGATTATGTCAGCATCATTGCTGCAGAGGCTATCGGCGTGGAGCATCGGGCTGGTTATTATGAAACAGCCGGCGTCTTGCGGGATATGATGCAAAACCACATGATGCAGCTTTTAGCGTTAACCGCCATGGAACCGCCATCGCTTTTTGCGGCTGATATGGTGCGGGATGAAACGGTAAAAATATTTCGCTCACTCAGACCACTGCCGGCCGCAAATCCCTGGGGAGCACTTGTTCTTGGACAATATGCTGCCGGCACGGTAGAAGGGAAACCGGTGTGTGCCTATCGTGAAGAAGAGGGGGTCAAGCCTGAATCGCTGACACCAACCTTTGCTATGATGCGGGTGTTTATTGATAACTGGCGCTGGCAGGGTGTGCCGTTTTATTTAACCTCAGGAAAACGGCTTGCGAAGAAACTCACCCAGATTATCATCCAGTTTAAAGAGGTTCCTTCCTCTATATTTCGCCATATGTTTGGTGAGCATATTAATGCGAATCGTTTGATACTGGGGATCCAGCCGGAGGAAACCATTACGCTCACCTTTCAGACGAAATATCCCGGCGCTCGCGTTTGCTTGCGGTCGGTGACCATGGATTTCAACTACAGCCAGAATTATTCCGGGCCGCTGTTTGATGCTTATGAAAAAGTGCTTCTTGATTGCATGAGCGGCGATCAAATGTTGTTCTGGCGGCAGGATGCAGTGGAGTTGTGCTGGTCTTTTTTGACCCCGGTTCTTGAAACCTGCGAATCCTGCAGTGAGCGCGCGCAGCATCTTCATTTTTATGAAGCGGGTACTTGGGGACCCGCCGCTGCTGCCGAACTTATTCAGGCGGTTTCATTAAAAGGCAGGTAATTTGATAATATGCAGGGCCTCGCTTTTTTCTATTGCGAGTTCTATGCTGTCGTTTCTTATCCCGATGCTCAAAATTCCCCGTGCGGAAGCCCCTTCCATCCCACATAATTCACGCAATATCTCCAGTCCACGCGCAAGCATTGATTCGGGAGCAGCCGGAAGCATATGTTCCGCTCCTTGTGTAACGACCAGCACCGGACAGCCTTTTTCCAAGATGATTTTCTCGGCGCGGCTATCAATGGCATCGAGCAATACCAGTGCAAGATATTTTAAACACGCTTCATCCATATCCTCATAATCTTCTACCTTCCAATTTTTATCTGCCCAACTTTTTAATGCTTCAGCAGGATTCGTTTCTATATAGCAGCTGATAAGATTTTGTAATGCCAGATGGGAACTTGTTGCATCTTTCATGACCGCTTCCTCCCGTAATTGTAATAAAAAATGGCAAAAAGATACCGTTTAAAAACCGGCAACGGTGAAAAAACAAAACCGTGAAACCATCATTCTGGCAATAGGGATCGCAAAAAGATGTGCTGCTGATTGTGCGCAATATATAACCCAAACATGACAGGAAATCAATAGGAATGGGAATTTTTTTAAACAAAGGGTTTCATATGCCGTTCAGATATTACTATTTTTTTATTCGCACTGTTCTTTACAGGTATGTCCTGAGAATGCATCGTTGTTAGGCGGGGATGAATTGGCACGGCATGCTCTATCAATCATTATCGCCGGGATGCCTCGCGTAGTGGACCGGGAGCATCATTGGCTGCGTCATGGGCCAAATGTCGCTCAAGCGGAGAAGCAAAATTACGAAAAATATATATAAAACTAAAGCGTTAGACTATCAATAATAAACTACAACTTTATGTTTTGCGGATGCTGGAAATATATATCGTTGTGAAGCTCCCCGTCCATAAGGCGGGGCTTGCGAGGCAGGAAACCGTTCAAAGGGTTTTATAGAAATCTTGGTATAAACCAAATAGGGAGATGAAAGCTTTTTACTGGTAATCCTAAAAAATTTATGAAATAAATGACCTGGGTTTCCGCCACTGCGGAAACAGGTTTTTTAAATAGAACGAGGTATGGCATGAAGATTTCTGTCGTAATACCAACCCGTAATGAAGAAGGCATGATAGAAGAGATTATTGACGGATGCCGTCCCTATGCGGATGAATTGCTGGTGGTTGACGGTCACTCTGTTGATCGGACACGCGAGATTGCTGAAAAAGCAGGGGTCAAAGTAATCCTCGATAATGGAAAAGGCAAGGGGGCCGCGTTGCGCCATGCGATCAATTTTGTCAGTGGCGATATAACGGTATTTATTGATGCCGATGGCTCCCATGATCCGCGGGATATTCCGCGCCTGGTTGAGCCGATTCTCAAAGGAGAAGCAGACCATGTTTCGGGTTCACGTCTCATCGGTGGTTCGAGCGAGTTGCACGGAGGTTTTGACGAGTGCTTTCGTCTCATGGGCAGCTCCTTTATCACCGCCTGCATCAACTGGCGCTTCGGGGTGGTGTTGAGCGAGAGCCAGAATGGTTTTCGCGCTATCAGGACTGATGTTATAAAACAGCTCGATCTTAAAGAAAATATCACAACGATTGAGCAGGAAATGATCATGAAAACCCTGAAGAAGGGCTTTCGAATGGCAGAAGTGCCCACCCATGAACATAAGCGCAGAATGGGCTACTCAAAAATCAGCCTGCGAAAAGTCTGGTTCAGGTATGTGTATTCGCTGGTGAAGTATCTATTTTTTTAATGCCCCAATAAACCAGTAGGTTCATTGCTCTTCGATTATTTAAGACAGGAGACTGTCAATGTACCCCATTTCAGTAAGCGCAATTTTTCCCTGTTATAATGAAGAAAGAAACATTGAGACATTAGTGGATGATGCTACCCGAGCGCTTAGCCGTCTGGTGCACAGCTATGAAATAATTATTATTAATGATGGCAGTGCTGATCGTACCGGTAAAATTGCCGATCAGCTACAACAGCAGAATGGTACCGTGCGGGTCATTCACCACGAGGTAAATAAAGGCTATGGAGCAACCCTTATTTCTGGTTTTCGCAGTGCACGGTACGATTGGGAATTCTTTACCGATGGCGACAATCAATTTTATATGAATGAAATTGAATTGCTTTTGCAGGAAATTGACAATCACGATGCAGTAATAGGCTTCAGAACAATTAGGCGCGACCCTTGGCATCGTCTTTTGTATGCACAATCGTGGAATATGCTTGTGCGGTTGGTGTTTGGACTCCGGGTAAAAGATTTAAACTGCGCTTTCAAAATTATTAAAAAGAAGTATCTGGACGAAATTGACCTCACCTCTTCAGGCACTATGGTAAATACCAAATTGTTGGTCAGTCTTAAAATGGCGCGGCACACTTCAAGGAGGTAGGTGTAACCCATCGCCTCAGTGCTTCTGGTTAGCAGAGTGGTGGAAATCCACGCGTTATCCAGGCGCTTTCAGTGATACCGAAGGCATTGTCCCGGAAGTTACGGTAGTCAAGGAAAAATTTAGAACGTAAGTTAACCTGTAACAGCACAATATAGTAGATGAAACAGGTTATGATAAATATCATTAACTTATTATCACTGCTTTACTAATTTTGAGCCTTACCGTTCAATTAATTTTATTCTCGGCGATGACCCCGCGTATGCATCTTTTGTCCCGCATACACTGGAAAGATCGTACCCATCCAATAAGTCCCCCGTTTTGTTTATCTTTCGATTCTTGCTTTTGTATCCTGTTGCCTGCTCAATTTATCTTCTTTGTTGGGAGGATGAGTGGAGCTTTGTCCGACTTGTCCTAATAGTATGTTGAATAATATCAGTTTCGTTTATATTGCTGGCTGGGTAAAAAAGTCTTGATCTGAAAAACAGTACTTAATTCTGAAGCACCGTTCCCCTAAAATCATGGTGGATTTAAAAGTTGAAAATATAGCGAACAGGGGAACCTATATAAGATGATAATACTATTAATGACCCAAAGGCTTCGGTCTGAGGTAATAGAAAAAACATAACCAATAACCGGCATTACTGTTCGCCTAATACGGCTATTTAGCCAAAACGACTTCATTATGAATAATGTGTCCAAGAAATCACCCTTGAGAATAAAATTAATTTTGATCATCATAATTGTTTTGGGACTTATTATACGATTGATGTTTTTCAACGGATTAAACTGGGATGATGACCCTGATTATGTTTATAAAACATATCGAGTGCAAACTGGCGAAAAATTCATTAATTTGGATAATAATGGTTTTCGAATCGGCACTTATTATCCGGCTGCGCTTACTTATACACTATTTGGGATAAACGATTTAGGCTGCGGTTCGTATGCCCTCCTTATCTCTCTTTTGAGCATTATAGGTGTTTTTTATCTCGGGAAACTGCTGTTTAATGAGTCTACCGGGCTTATTGCTTCCTTACTCCTATCCTTTTATCCATTAGATGTTGAACTTGCAAGCCGCTTAATGCCTGACGGTTTACTTTCTGGCTTTTCTCTGTTTACCATTTATTTTTTGTATCGTGGAGATGTAAAAAATATTGAAAGTGACAGTAATACATTAGAGTCAAAATGGTCCTATATTTTTTGTGGCTTGCTGCTTGGATGGTGCACATTGGTAAATATGTCTGCGGTTGTATTAATTTTTTATCTTGCTCTCTATTTCTTTTTATCAATAATTTTCTTTAAAGAAAAATTAAGAAAAATAGGAATATTAAAGGGATTTTTTACAATCCTCGCATTGCGATATGTTATTGCTGTTGCCGCATTTCTATTTATCGCATCAATAGAAGGAGCCAGTTATTATAAAGTCACCGGTGATTTTCTCTTTAAATATCATAATACCCTTAGTCATTACGCTGTTAACCATGGTTTCTGTACCGATCTTTGGATGTTTCCGAGAATAATGTTTCACTTAAATCCGTTTAGTCATAGCCTGCAATTTCAAGGCCTTGAAAGAAGCTACTATGGGTTTTATTATATTGTTGCTGTGTTTGGATTGATATTTGGATTGTTTTTTAAGAGAGCATATTTTATTAACCTTTGGCTGATTATTGTTTTTGCTTATCTTCAATGGGGCAGCATGAGTTTCACTGAATATAAACTTATGCATAGGCTCCCACGGCATTTGTCTTTAGCCACACCGCCAATGATTTTATGTGTAGCATTTTTTATTGGCAATTTAAGGCCCAGAATATTAAATAAAGTTATTTCGCCAATTATTCTTTCCTTTTTAATTATTAGCTCGCTGGTATTTTGTTATTACCGGCATCAGGACTTGATTGATTCTGTTTTGCCTCAATCTGCTATTAACCATTATCTGGAGTCTTTAAAACCAAAATATGTATATGCGTGCAATAACACGATAGCATATCAAAGATTTCTTGATAAATTTCAAAACAGGGGCAGACAATACATAGATATTAACTATGTAAAAGGCGCTCGCCAAAAGGATGCATTCGTCATAGTCGGTGAGTTTCGTAACTGGCAAGATGTAGTACGCAAGGTATTGCCAAACCGTTATAAAATTCCGCCGAATTGGAAACTTATAGATGAGATTACTGTTGAGGGCAGACTTGACAGGCCTCCTTATAAGGTTCAAATTTACAAATTAATTGATACCCCTATTAAGCAGGATCTTATCAAACAAGTGGGAATTCAAAATAAGGAGGAATTAATTTCTTATCTTTCCAAGGAATTCCCTCAAGCGTTTACTAAGGGTACCGAACTTGTTATGGTTTGGGAGTGTGCCGAACTTGATGGCATAGAAGAATTGAAGCTGAAAGATGGGCGGCTTACGCTACATCACAAAGATTTTAATTATCCACAGGGAGTCAATTATAGAGTCTTTATGCCTATACCCAAAAGCCAGAGTCTCCAATATCGAGTAATTAAGGAGCAAGGAAGAGGAAAGGTAAATATTTTGGAACAACCAGATGAACAAAATGAATTTTCACTTTTAATAAAAGTTGATGATGGTGCTTACCCTTCATTTGATTTTTATAGGTTTTTTGTCGTAGCTGACATGATAGCTAAATAAAAGAGAGAGGATGCCAGAGACATTATTTTATTAGCCTGAACATATGAAAATATTGTTACTCAACCCCCCTACCCGCGACAATAAAAAATTTATTCGCGAAGGACGCTGCACGCAGGAGCAGGGCGTGTGGGCAACGCTGTGGCCGCCGGTATCGCTGGCAACGATCGGCGCGGTGCTGGAGCGCAACGGGTTTGAGGTGCAGATTATAGACTGTCCCGCTTCAGAAATGACCTGGAATGCCCTGGGCATTATCATTGAAGAATATCTCCCGCAACTGGTCCTCTGGAGCTCGGGCACCCCCTCCATTGATAATGATTTATCGCTTGCGGCATTCATTAAAACCATCAGTTCTTCCACCATAACTGCAGTGTTTGGCACGCATGTCACAGTGCTTGACCGGCAGTGTCTGAGAGATTATCCAGCGCTTGACTGCATCATTCGTCATGAACCGGAATTAACCGCTCTTGAGCTTGCACAGGCTATTCGGGATAAAAAAGCCTTTGCTGCCATAGCTGGTTTGACATTTCGCCGGGATGGCGGCGAGATTGTTACCAATCCCGCACGTCCATTTATTGATGACCTTGATAGCTTACCGCATCCGGCCTGGCATCTGATTGACATCAGCCGCTATCGGCTTCCCTTTAGCAATGAACAATTTTTAATTATTGCGCCATTGCGCGGGTGCCCGTTTAACTGCACCTTTTGCACTTGCCAGACGTATTACGGGAGAAAACTGCGCAAACGAAGTGTTGCAAACGTCATGAAAGAAATACAATATGACATGGCACGATTTGGTTTGAAGAATTTTTTTATCTGGGCTGAGACATTTGTTGTTGACAAACACTATGTAGAGCAGTTATGTCGTGCCATTATTGAAGAACGGCTTGCCATTTCGTGGACCTGTAACAGCCGGGTTGATACTGTGGACGCAGCGTTGCTGAAACTCATGAAGCAGGCAGGATGCTGGATGATCAGTTTTGGCATAGAATCAGCCGAACAAAGCATTCTTGATGAGGTGCATAAAGGCACTACCGTTGAACAGGCTCGCGATGCGGTAAGATGGGCGCATGAAGCAGGTATCAAGGCGGTGGGGCATATCATATTGGGGCTTCCTGGGGAAACTGCGGCATCCATAAAAAAAACCATGCAGTATACAAAAACCCTGGGTCTTGATTTGGCGCAGTATTACTGCGCGGTCCCCTTTCCGGGAAGTGCCCTTTACGAACGCGCCTGCCAAGAAGGCTGGATACAGGACTATGACTTTTCACATTTTAAGCAGGATCATGCGGTCATGGAATTGCCAACCATTTCCGCAACAGACGTCAATCAGTGTCGCACACGGGCCTATCGCGATTTCTATTTTGCTCCGCGCAATATTTTGAACGTGGCGAAGTTAATTGGTTGGAAACACGCAGGAAAAACCCTGCGCTCGGTAATGGATTTTTTGGGCTGGACAAAATAGTGACACGTGACCCGGTTTTCGTGAATTGCGATTTCTCCGGCAGGGCATGAAAGTCAGGGATTATAAAGATCTGCTCGTTTGGCAACAAGGAATAGAACTTGTCGATAAGATCTATTTGATAACAGACAAATTCCCGAAACAGGAGTTATACGGGTTGACTAATCAAATGCGAAGGTCAGCGGTATCTATTCCTTCGAATATTTCTGATGGATTTGTCAGAAATCATTCAAGAGAATACATACAATTCCTTTATATCGCGTTAGGTTCTTGTGCAGAATTAGATACCCAGCTTGTAATCGCTAAGAATAGGAATTATGTCACGCAGGGAAAATATTCAGAACTGACAGAATATATTAATCATGAAATTCGTGTGCTTGTAAGCCTAATTAATTCCATACAACGTAAAACACAAACGGGTCACGTGCCTCAGGTCACGGGTCACAATTAGTGATTACCAAGAAAGAGGTTTCCATGTACATCTTAGGCATCTGGGACGGGCATGATTCGGGGGCAGCCCTTATTAAGGATGACCAGATTCTGGTGGCGATTAATGAAGAGCGGTTAACGCGCCGCAAACTTGAAGTGCGGTTTCCTGCACTTGCTATCAAAGCATGCCTTGACTATGCACATCTTGCGCCGTCGGATATAAAATACATCGCGGTTTCAAGTTATGACTTTTCTAAAACGCTGGCCCGGGTTTTTCCCCGCACCAAAGAAGAGTACTATCTGATCAGGCGCAGGAAAAAAGCGCCGGGTCTGCTTAGCACATTAAAAAAAAGGGCAAAATACCGGCTGACAGAATTTGGGCCGAATGCGTTTACCAGGCGTGTCAGCAGCATGGTTCTGAACAACACGTTGCGTAATATGGGGTTTTCCAACTATGAGCTGGAACTGGTCGGCCACCACCAGTGTCATATTGCCGCCGCCGCCTTTTGCTGCGGTTTTGACAGCGCTACCGTGATTACTATTGACGGTATCGGCGATGCACTATCAGGAACGATAAGCGTGCTCAAGGATAAAAAATTGCGTTGTATCGCTGAAATTTCCGGCAAACATTCTTTGGGGATTTTCTTTGAACACGTGACCAATTTGCTCAATATGCGTGAGCTTGAGGATGAAGGCAAAGTGATGGCGCTGGCTAACTATGCGTATCCCATCGCGGATCACGAAAATCCGCTGCTGGATTTTGTGCACATAGAGGGGATGCAGGTTCGCTGCCGATACAGTTCGCTGCGCATGTATGACGAGTTGAAAAAGATACTGTGGAAATATCCTTCCGAACAATTTGCCTACATGGCCCAGCGAACGCTTGAAGTTAAAATCACCGAACTGATACGGAATGCCGTGATGGCAACCGGCGTGCCCACGGTGGCATTGTCCGGCGGCGTTTTTTCAAATATCAAAGTCAATATGCTTATCAGAACAATGCCGGAAGTGCATGATTGCTATGTTTTTCCTCACATGGGGGATGGCGGGCTAGCCTTGGGTGCTGCACTGGTAATGAATTACGAGCGGCATGGTATTACGCGTTACCGCCTTGATGATGTGTTTCTCGGACCTGAGTATTCGACCGGCGATATAGAGTCCGCGCTCAAAGAAAGCGGATGCCATTATCGTACCTGTGAACATATAGAAGAAGAGTGTGCACGGCTTATTGCCCAGGGCGCCATTATTTTTTGGTTTCAGGGGCGCATGGAATACGGGCCCCGGGCGTTAGGCAACCGCAGTATAATAGCGCTGCCCAATTCCAAGCGCATCCGGGATCTCCTCAATCTGCGGTTAAAAATGCGCGTTTGGTATCAGCCGTTTTGTCCCAGTATGCTTGAGGATGATGCGCATGCCTATCTTGATCAATACAATGGAATACCAAACCGATTTATGACCATGGGCTACATGGTTAAAGATCATCGGCGGGATGAAATAGAGGGTGTTATAAGCGTTGACGGCAGCTGCAGACCGCAGATTATCCAGGCGAACAGCACCCGCTATGGTACATTGCTGCAGTGTGTGAAAAACCTCACGGGTGCCGGGGTGGTACTCAACACCAGTTTTAACATTCACGGTGAGCCGCTGGTTTGTTCCCCCGGGGATGCGCTCAACACCCTTAAAAAGACTGGTAATGAATACCTGGTGATGGGGAATTATCTGGTCACGGCAAAAACCTGAGTGGGCGGAAATAATCTCTCCATCCTGATTTCTGAACCCGCAACAAAGGCACATTGCAACATTACTTCTATAACGATAATAACAATGGATTGCATCAATGAGCATTCATTTGTCTGATATGATAAAGAATTTCGAGATTGGGGTAGCGTATTTCATCGTGGAGCATGTATGAAGAAAGGCAGCAGAACGACTATAACAGAAGGCAGCGGCATGAGCCTAAACAAACAGTATCTTCCGTATATCCTGAGCGTGCTGTTATTTGTTATTGGCGGTATTGTATTATATACGTGGCTTACGTCGTTTAACTCATGGATGCTTCAGGAACACCTGCAGATTTTTTCGCCGCTTTTCCTGGAAATTATTTTTGTACTCATCGTGATCGCAATCGGGGTCAACAGCCGCTCATTCAAGGCGTTTTGGCAGCATGTTCCCAGCAAAATTTTGTTGACCATGGTTGTGATTATTATCGCCGGCGCTGTCCTGGTGGCGTTCGGAGCGCCGCGCGTTCACCGGATTTATTACGATGAAGATATCTATGAAAACATTGGACAGAATATCGCATATCTGAAAGGCTCTACGCCCTACCAGGGAGGCGCCTTATTAGAAAACCTGGGAACCGTGTGGAAGAACTTTATCGGCAGGGCGGGAATGTGTAACGAGGGCAGAAATGATTATGGTGAATATAACTGCTTTCGCCTGGAATACAATAAAGAGCCAAACGGTTGGCCGTATATCCTCAGCCTTGTGTTTCGGTTATTCGGGGTTTCTGAGCTGGCGGCATTTTTAACGACCAATGTCATTTTTGTGCTCTCCATTGGAACCGTCTTCTGGATCGGCTGTCTGGTATTTAAAAATTACCGAACGGCATTGTATGCCGCGGTATTGTTTGCATGTACACCGGAAGCAGTGCGCTGGTCAAACACGACTGCCGCTGAACCGAGCGCAGCTTTTTTTGCCGCCCTTGCTGTGTGCGCGGTGTTTTTTTTCATCAGCTATCGAACCAACGGGGCTCTTTTCCTGACGGTTGTTGTTACTGCCTTCAGCATCCAGTTCCGGCCTGAATCGCTGATGGTTGTTGCAGTTGTAGGGCTGGCAATTGTTATGTTTGCACCAGATGAAATGAAAACCGGCAGGTTTTATTTGTGGCTTGCTATTTTCTTCCTCCTGATTATCCCGCATATTGTTCACCTGTATGCCGTCAAAGATATGGGCTGGGGAGCAACCGGTCCAAAATTTTCCACTCAGTATTTTCGCGGAAATTTTGTAAGCAATTTCTTGCACTATTTCAGGAATCAACAGTTTCCGCTTCTTACCACTATTTTTTTTATTCTTGGCGTCGTGTTGAACAATAAGGAAAAAGACATACAAGACCCTTGGTATTTATGGAAAGCCAAATCAGTGGTGGGACTCTGGTTCCTGCTGTTCTGGGGAATTTTTATATATTTTTACGCAGGAAGCTATACCTATGGTGCGGATGTGCGATTTGCTTTAGTATCCTATATTCCCATCGCACTGCTTGCCGGTTCTGGTGCTTCAGCCCTTCATGCCCGCCTGGAGCGATGGTTCCAGGTGATTTGTCCCGCCTATGTGCTGGGGGGTATTATTATTGTCTGGTTTCTGTCCTTCGTGCCATATGTGCGCACGGTAGGACAGGAGGCTTGGGCAGCGCGGGCTGACCATGAATATGCCAAGGTGATGGCGCAGGAGCTCCCCCGGGATTCAATCATTCTTACCCACAACCCCAATATGTTTTTAGTATGGGGGAAAAACGCCGGGCAGGCGTCATTGGCGACTGAACATTCGCAGTATTTCAGTAATTTCTTCCGCCGCTATCCAGGAGGCATATATTTCCATTACAATTTTTGGTGTAATGTGTCAGACCCTCTGCAGCAGTCTTTCTGCAAGAATATCCTTGCGCGGTTTAATGCCACGCCTATCCTGACTTTTAAAGAGCGGGATTATACCTATGTGCTTTATAAAATAGAAAAAAAATGAGTATCGCAAGGCGTAAACTTGTTCTGTTAGGCGTGACAGGCAGAAATGTTAATCAATTCTGCCTGTCCTTTTTTGAACTGCGTTACATCAAGGGCTTTATTCGTCGCATTCATACAACAGGGATCAAGAAGTCAGCGCTCGTGCGGACAAAAGTATTTGTGCGGCCTTCAAGGCCATTACGGGAAATCTTTTGCATGACGTTTAACATAAATTTTGCTATAATTTATGCAAAAAACCGAGCGCTTATTTTATGAAAAAAGCGGTTGTTCTCCTGAGCGGCGGAATTGATTCCGTCACTACCGTAGCGATTGCCCAGCAGGAGGGGTATGCGGTTTATGCCTTGAGTGTTCATTACGGCCAGCGGCACGGCATTGAAATTGAGAAGGCGCGCCGCAGCGCAGCGGCAATGGGTGTTGCACAACATCTGGTGCTGACTATCGATCTTGCCAGTATCGGCGGCTCAGCTTTGACCGCATCTATCCCCGTTCCCAAAGACCGCTATGATGCCTCCGGAGCGCACGAAATTCCAATTACCTATGTTCCTGCGCGTAACACTATTTTTCTATCCTGTGCCCTTGCCTGGGCTGAAGTGTTACAGGCGTATGATATTTTTATTGGTGTCCATGCTCAGGACTATAGCGGCTACCCAGACTGTCGGCCGGAATACCTGCGAGCATTTGAACGGCTGGCAAATCTTGCTACCAAAACAGCGGTAGAGGGACGAGGAAGCATGCGCATCCACGCGCCGCTTCTGAACCTGGGCAAGGCCGACATTATCCGCCGGGGAATCGCCCTCGGCGTGGATTATTCGCTGACCCATTCCTGTTATGATCCGTTTCCCAATGGCGCTGCATGCGGACGCTGCGACAGTTGCCGGTTTCGCCGCAAAGGCTTTGCCGAGGCAGGTTTGACCGATCCAATTGTCTATCAGAACCCATGAAAAACCCTTTCGCTATACTCGGTATAACGCCGGAAATGTGTCATCGGCTGGCGGACGAAGATCTGTTCGTTGTGGTAAAGTCTGCATACCGCGCATTGCAGACGATTTATCATCCCGATCGCGGCGGCTCCCATAAAAAGGCTATCGAAGTTAATCTTGCATTTGAAATGCTGGATTACCGGAAAAACCAGGATAAATTTGTCAGATATAAGGAGTTGTATGTAAAGCGGCTCTTGCGAAAATCTGCAGACCGAACAAAAGAACTGGAAGCCCAGTTGGAACAGCAAAAGTCTGTCTGCCGGAAAACTGCCCAGCATTATTATGACTACATTCTCAACTTGATTGGCTGCGACGATCGAAAAAATTCTATTTCATCGTTAAAGTCAATACGCATTGGTCTCAATGATGTGGCCTTGCGGCAAAATCTTTCCCACGCCCTGCACGTATATGGCACCAATTATAAACAAATTAGAATTGATGATCAGGGGCGCAGTTTTGTCAAAGAAGTCGGTTCGTCAACATATCATGAACGCAAATACACCCAGTTATTAGGCAGCATACCCCGCGATGCAATTGAAATTCTGCCCCATTTACAGGGCTATGAGACAACGCCCCACGTGCCGTTTAATCTGCGCAATACCAACAAGTTGTTAGGCTATCAGAAACCGCAGTTTAAAAATATCGTGTTACGGGAAAATTTTATTGTGTACTGCCTGCCCCATCTTTTGCCGTGCATCAAAGAGAATAGCTACTTGATTTCCATCAACCGTAAAAATAGAAGTTTAATCCTTGAAGGTATTATTATAAAAATTACGCATGAGGGCGGGTCTATTTCTTAGCCATTGCCAACGGGCAGCGAACATTCAATAAAGCGCACGCGCCCCGGAGGGTTGCCGGTGAAAAAATCACGTGAGGAGCGAAAACAGAACACACGGGAGCACATCCTGAAAAGTGCCATAGACCTTTTTTCTAAAAAAGGGTTTGAATCTACCAGTGTCGAAAGTATCACCAGACGCGCGCGTATTGCCAAGGGCACCTTTTATAACTTTTTTGAAAAAAAGGAGGATGTGCTGTTGTATTTTTTGGACCGGGAGTATTCAAAAAGCGAAGCAGAAATTGAACAAAAACTGGGTTCGCAAACGACCTTTATTGATCAAGTTGAATTGTCCATTGCTACGTATATAAAACACATTTTTCCCAATAGAGAGTTCACGAAAGTCCTTATTAAGGAGCGAATTGGAAAAATTGGCACGGGAAAAAATAAAAATGAATTACACCTCATGCAAGCCCTCTCCCGGTCAATTGATATGGCAAAACAAAGAAATGAAATCAGCCGGGCGGTAAACACGCGACGCGTCACTGAAATGATCTTTGCGCTGTATACCATGTATGTCATTTACTGGACCAATGGCTTTATAAAAACAAAAAAAGATTGTGTTGCCTGCATTAAAGAGGCGGTTCAATATATTCTCCACGGTATTACCCGCAACTCCCCTTAGGGCACATTCATCCAGATTTCTTTTTTCAGACCACGGTTTAACGGTATCGTTTTGCCGCACATGCGTGCGTAGGCTTTGCCGATCGCAAACGCCTCATATCACGTTATCGCAGCCGGCACCCACGCGCTGCAGTCTTAATGCTAACCCACAAGCGAAGCTCTTTCGCAACTGCTCGTCGGCGAGGCAATTTTTTTCTTGACAATCGACAGGCAAGTTAATAGTATGACCGCAGTCATTAATAGATGACTGCGGTCATATTTATTGGAATAACCACATTGGGAGAAAGGAGCATGACAATTAAAACCGATTTGATACGTATTTTGGATGAGGAGTCCGTGGTAGATGGCAGAGATATTCTCAAAATGTATTCATGCGATCAGAGCTTTGTGGAGCCCTGCATGCCGGAAATGGTGGTGTTCGTAAGAACGGTGCCGCAGTTACAGGAGGTGGTAAAATTTGCGAATAAGACCCGCATCCCACTGATACCATTCAGTTCGGGTTTTAATTTGCACGGCGCAACCATACCCCGGCAAGGGGGCATTATCGTGAATCTCTCCCGCATGAACAACATCCTGCATGTTGATGATACGAACTGGTCGTGCATCATTGAACCGGGGGTAACCGTCAGCCAGTTGCAGGACGCACTGGAGAAGCACCAGCTTCGCGCAATGCTGCCGTTTGGGGTCCACCCGCAACGGTCGGCGCTGACCAGTTTTTTAGAACGCGATCCCGCGGTCGCAGCAGCGAGCTTTGAATACGGCAATGAGCTCATTATGGATACTGAGTTAGTGCTTCCCACCGGCGAGCTGTTCCGCACCGGGTTGTGGTCGTCAGGTAATACGCCGGGTTCGCCAATGGGGCCGGTGCGTGCCATGGTCAATAGGCTGTGGACCGGCGCACAGGGGACGCTGGGGATTATGACCAAAATGAATGTTAAGGTCGAGTATTTACCGCGGATGCGGAAAATATTTCTCTTTGCGTTCGACTCGTTTCCGGAAATCATGGAACCGTTGCGGCACATTCAAAGAAAAGAAATTGGCCAGGAATGTTTTGTTATAAATAATTTTAATCTTGCGGCGCTTATGTGTAAGGAATGGAGCGTTCCCCAAGAGTTGCCGGCGGAGCAGATCAGGTCGCGAGAATTTGAAGGGTTGCGCGATAAGCTGCCTGAATGGCTTTTGGTGGTCTGTCTCAACGGGGGGCCGCGGTTGCCGGCGGAAAAGCTTGCGTATGAGGAAGAAGAGTTGCGCGGCATCGCCGCACGGGCGCACATGCAAGGGTATAACAATGGTGAGCTTGAAGAACTGTTACGAGCGGAAACGCTGCGTCCGTGGGGCGTCCTTAAAAAATTTTGCTATCGGGGATCGGTGCATGATGTATCATTCAAAACACCGCTGAAGCGAATTCCCGAATTTCAGCGCATATTGCAGGAAGTAACCAATACCTACGATTATGCGATGAGGGATATCGGGATGTATGTGCTGCCCATTGAACGCGGCCGCGCCATGCATATAGAAATTGATTTTCATGGTGATCCCCGCGATCGCGAGGCGTTGCCGCAATTAAAGAATATGTGGATGGAAATAAGCGAGCGGTTTATTGATGAGGGCGCATTTTTTGATCGGCCCTATGGCGCTTGGGCCGGCATGGTTTACCAGCGCGCCGGAACGTATACGCAAAAGCTCAAGGAACTGAAACGAGCGCTTGACCCCAACAATATACTTAATCCGGGGCATTTGTGTTTTTAAGACTGTGACCGGTTTCATGGTACGCAAGCCCCTCTTGGCAAGCAGGGCCAAGAGGCATGCAGCGGAAAAGAAGGAAGCTCCGGGAAGCCCTGCCTGGTCGGCGGGGAGCTTTACAAGAAAGGGAAAGCATTATGACCTATTATGAAAAAAAGCCGGAAAAAAAATTTTTTGAAAAGGAATTGGAGGATTACCGGGACTCGGTATGGGGATGTGCGCGCTGCAACTGGTGCCAAAACCAGTGGGGTTGGAATGTGAAGAGTGCCGAGTTTTCTGAGATCTGCCCGGCATTCCACGAATACCGGATTTTCCCCTATTCGGGTATGGGCAAAATGCATATTGCCCGCGCTCTCATAGAAGGCGACTTTGACTATGAAGATGCTCCAGAAGTGGCAAAATTTTTATATACCTGCACTACCTGTGGAGCGTGCGAAATGAATTGCCAGCGATTGCAAGATAAAGAACCGCTTCAGGTGAATGAGGTGCTGCGTGCCCGATTTGTCAGAGATGGCGTCGGCCCCATGCCTGAGCACCGGAACCTTATCAAGAGTGTAAAGAACTACGATAATCCCTGGATGCAACCGCGGACGCAGCGGGACCGGTGGGCAAAAAAGTTGTCCATCAAAGACGCCAGCAAAGAGAAAGTAGAAACGCTGTTTTTTGTCGGCTGCACGTCCGCGTTTGACAATACGCAATGGCATGTCGCCCAAAATACCGCGGCCATATTACTGAAAAGCGGCGTTGATCTCGGGATGCTGGGCAAAAATGAAATATGCTGCGGCAGCCCGGTGGCGCGGATTGGCGATCGCGAAACATTTATGGCACTGGCAAGACGCAATATTGAACTATTAAATGCCAGCGGCGTGAAGGAAATTGTTTCGTTTTGCCCCGGTTGTTTTCGGGCAATGACCCACGATTATAAAGAAATTCCCGGAGCACCCGCGCTCAAAGCCCGCGTGTTTCATACCGCGGAATATCTTGACAGACTCATTAGGGATGGAAAGCTGCCCATGAAAGGCGAACTAAAAATGCGTGTTACCTGGCATGATCCCTGCCATCTGGGCAGACATCTGGGCATTTACGACCCGCCGCGCCGAATTTTACAGGCTATTCCCGGTGTGGAGCTGGTAGAAATGGAACGTATTAAAGACCAATCATGGTGTTGCGGTGGAGGCGGCGGGGCAAGAACTGCTTTCATGGATTTTGCGCAGAAAACTGCCACCAAACGGCTGCGAGAAGCACAAAAGACCGGCGCTCAGGCAGTGGTGACGTCATGCCCGTTTTGCGAACAGAATCTGGGCGACGCCGTGAGCAAAATTGATAACGGGATCGAAGTTCTTGATCTTACCGATCTTTTAATAAGAGTTCTTGATATTGAGTGAACCATTTTTCAGAGGATGCGTCCCATGAATACCAGTCAGCAAAAGGTTATCCAAAAAAAGTTGCCTCGGGAAGTTTACAATGCACTCAAAAATGTTGTCGGCGAACAGTGGATCTACGAACAGCGATCTGTTGTCGAAACCTACAGTAAACTGTCCATAGAAGGATTTAGTTTTATTAAAAAGCATAACAAAGATCCGCATGTGCTGCCTGCGTGTGTTGTGCTTCCCGCATCAACCGAAGAAACGCAGGCGATTGTGCGGATTTGCAATCGCTATCAGGTGCCATTCATTCCGTTTACCAATGGACAGGTATTTTGTAATCCGACTACCCCGGACCCAACATTGATAATCCACCTGTCGCGGATGAATAAAATACTCCGTATTGATGTGGATAATATGAATGCCACCGTGCAAGCCTATGTGGACTATGGGCAGCTTCAAGCGGAGACCATGAAGCGCGGATTGTGGAATGGCGGGAGCCCGCTTGCGACATCATTGTGCAAGCTGGGCTCACAGTTTGCCTTTGCCGGATTATGGCAGACTGACCTTAAATACGGACTGTTAAACAGAAATGTAGTCAGTGTGAAAATGGTTTTGCCTGATGGCGAGATACTTACTACCGGTTCGCGGTGCATTCCTAAAGCAGGCGATTTCTGGGAGTACGGTCCTGGGCCGGATTTATTGGGGCTGCAGCGATCGGGGATTGGAACAAATGGCATTGTTACTGAAATCACCCTGAAATTGCATCCATGGGTGGGGGACGAAGCATTTCCTGAAGTCCCGGGCGGACGCCCCAGTCTTCGTGATGTGCATGAACCAAAGTATGACAGCCCGGCAGCGCCTCTTAAAAACCATAAATTATACTGGATTGAATACAAAGATTTAGACTCGCAGATTAAAGCGATGATTGACATTGCCCATTCGGGCATCGCCATTGGGCTTAATGCAACCGGGGTTTATTCTGCATATTATTGTTCACAGACGCAGGATATGACGGTGGAACGCTGCAAAAACAAATTTTTTCCGCCCTATAACTGTTATGTGATCTTGGCCAACATTACTTCAGATAAGCAGATTGCATATGAAGAAAAGGTGCTGCAGCAAATAGTGGAAGAACACGGCGGCATATTCCTTTCTGAATCCTATAAGCCCGAAGTTTTGGAAGCGTTGAAGCCGTGGAATTATGATTGCATACGACATTCCACGGGTTACCGCATGAACCGAAAGATGTATGCCAATGCATGGCTGCCCCAGGGCCCGTTTGAAAATGCCTTCAAGACCTCCCGGGAATGGAAGAAGGCATTGGAACTATTTGGCGAGGTTGATATAACCGACCGGGGAGGGGCTGACGATACGCCATTCGTTTATGCATTGCAGCGCGGGCATTTCTGCCTTTTTGAAACCGATAATTACCCTGACCCCACACTGCCCGAGGAGATTATGAAGGCGGCAACCTACGGCATGTATGGCGCCGCGGCATTTATCAGGCATGATATGGGACCGATGCTTATGGCTTTTTTGAATGCAGAGCCTTTTACCACGATGTTTCCCGAGGCTGGCCCCAACGCACATCTTTTTATGAGAAAAATTAGAAAAGTATTTGATCCCAATGGCGTTGCCTCTCCCGGCCGTCAGGTATTCACTGAAGAAGAGTGGCAGCAGTTTCCGAAGGAAATAAAGACAGCAGTAAATAAAATGAGACAACTGCAGGGACTTAAGGCTGTTGAATGATATTACTTAGTGGTTAGAGGCGTTTTTTGTGACAGTTTTAAAATTGCCATCTTTTTTCATCCGGGGCAGGATTATAAGGGTTGGAAGAAAATTGGAGTTTGTCCTCAGCACAGGGAGATAGTAATTTTGGAACAGCAAACGAACATTATTTTATAAATTTTATATTTTTTTATTGACTATCATTTTTTTTTGAGTTAGTTTTTTATCCAAATTTACGTGCTTCCCCTATAAGTAGATTCGTATGAGTGCTCACTTTATAGCTGGAAGCATTTATTTTGTATAGAAGGACAATTATAATAATAGTTTGAACTATCCCTTGGATTTGCAAGTTTAAAAATGAGGGAGATTCATCAAGCATGAAATATTTAAATAAAAATTATTTTTTGCTCATCTCCTTTATTAGTGTATTTACCATATCCACTGTTGAGGCAACCACCGAACCTTCTGCGGTGGCTGCGCGTGCTTCTAAAAAATGCCCACCGACAGCTCTGAATGAGAAGAAAAACGATGCGAGAAAAATTGTTGCCAAAGGGAGTGTCAAGAAAACCGGCACGAAAAGCAAAGTAGCTAAACGTAAAACAAGATCCCGCATAGCGCGGTTGCGGACAGCACCAACGAGCAATAAGGCGACCACCTCTGCATATCGTCCCCTCTATGCGCGTTCGCTTGATGAATTGCAGGGCCCGCTTCCCGAAATCATTTCTACAGAGATATCCAGATTAAGACAGACCCGTCATTTGTTAAATACCGACGACATTTCCATCCATATCCATGACCTTTCAAAAAATGAAACCGTGGTTAACATCAAGGCTGACCGAATTCGCAACGCTGCAAGTCTTATCAAACCATTTGTTATGCTTACCGTCTATGACCTTGCAAAGCAGAACAGAATCTATCTCACCGATACGGTCGAAAATCAGATTTATAAAATGATCACGATAAGCCACAACGAATCCACCAATGATCTGATTCGACTGATCGGCAAAGGCAGCACCTTCCGGGGCCTTGAGCTGATTAATGCCACCATTAAGAAATATGGTTTCCGGGACACCTATCTGGTGGAGGCAATTCCTGAAGGCGGCAGAACGTATCGCAATCGAACATCCGCATATGACATGAGTGAATTTTTTAGAAAACTGTATAGTCGGACGCTGGTCTCTCCGTATTATTCACAGAAAATGATTGACATCCTTCTGAATAACAAAGTGCACCGTATAGAGACCCCGACACTGGTTCAGGATGGTGTGCCGGTGGCAGACAAGACCGGCTATGTGCGTGGTACCAATGGGGACTGCGGCATAGTATTTCTCCGTAATATCAAGCAAAATGCATCGGATTATGTTGTTTCAATAATCATCGAAAATCCCTACCGGCCTCAGGAAGGATGGGGCAAGCAAAAAACCGCAGTAATCCGTCATCTGTCAAATCTGATCTATTCATATTTCCGGCAGCAGGTTTAGCGGCAGGGAGGCACGACGCGTTCCTACTGCCTCCCCTGATAAGCCCGAATAAACCCGTTAAGTTTTGCTTCTATTATTCGCTCCGCCTCAACAATGTCTGCTTTTGAAGTGAATTCTGAAGCAAGACTCAAGAAAATTTTATCAAATCGTGACGGCTTCATTTTCCAGTTTTTTTCGTATTCAATCCGCGCAAGACGATACTCAGCTCCAGAGAAGTAATATTTGCCCAGCCGGTTTTTTACGGACCTAAACTGCCAACGAATCTTCAACCCGCAATAGTTTCTGAATGCATTTTGTACTTCCGCTTTGGCAAACCGCTCGGGCTTGAGACAATCCCCCAGCCGGTCCTGCACAATGGTAAAAAACTCTTTGACAAAATCAATGTCGGTAATAACCAGTCCGTATAAATACCAGTCATTAAGGGCCGCAACGACTGCGGTCTGTTCTGTCAGACTGAAATAGGAATAGCTCAGACAAAAATGGCCGGCGCACATCTCAATCCCGTAAAATGAGCAGTCCCTCCGGTCACGTCCCTGATTGAGGCAGGGGTGCAACAGGCAACCAATTCTGGTTTGTTCCTTGTTAATAAATCCCAGGAATTCGCAGTTGTAAATAGTGTCGCAAAGTTTTTTTTGCAGCACAGGAGAGTTGCGGTGATGGGTTCGATATGACTCGATATCAGGATTATCCCCTAATGAAAAAAACAGACGGGTATTCTCTTGTAACAACGCGGTGAGCGTCTTTCGGGAGTGGTCTTCCCAATTGTAAAGACCGCAGCAGGCACCACATGATTTATGCTCATCGGGCTGACAAAGATGTATAGGGTATTTTTTTGTTTCTTGCATAAGGGCATCAACGTATAAACCACAAAGCACACAGAAAAATTTGCAGGGAAGTTTTAACCGGCTTAATCAAGAATGTGTTTTCTCTCAGTGGACTTGAAATTGAACAATAAAGGATTTCTGCAAAAAAACGAGCGGGTTTTCAGTGGGCAGTTAAGGCTTTACTCGAAAAATAATAATGTGAATATTTTCTCTGTCCCCCCTGTGGTTTTGTTACTTCTTAAAGAGGTTGTCAAGGGGGTTCTTCTTCGTTTGTGCTGATCCCTTGTTTGCTTCTGCCGCAGGAGCATCGCGGAAAGCAAAATAGTCGCAGAAATTACTCCGATCCTTTGCAATAACTCGTTCTGCCTGCGGTTCGCGGCACTGATTATAGGCACCTGAATCGTAAAAACGGCAATTTAGACAACAGTGAAGGTCTGCATGACAGAACGGGCAGGTTTCTGTCCGTCCGGCTTTTTCACTCGTTGCAAGCTCTTTTTTACAGGAAAAACAAAGCTTCATTTAGCATTCTCACCGTAAAACAGGAAGTTCGATACCGCTCGTCTCAAAGAAAAATTAACGGCACAACTTATTCTGTATCAAAGTCATTATGGCCTGCTCGCTATCGCCTGGATTGAAAATGATATCTGCATGTGCCCTTGAGGGCTCTACTACTTGGAGATGCATAGGACGGACATATTCAAGGTATTGACGCGCCACGGATTCTATGGTCCTGCCGCGCTCAGTCACATCCCGCACAAATCGTCGAAGGAGCCGGATATCGGGGTCTTCATGAAGGAAAATCTTTAAATCGAACATAGCACAAATTGCATCAATAGCAAAAATGAGTATGCCTTCAACGATAACTATTTCGCGCGGGACAATATGCTCGGTTTGCCGTTTTCGGGTGTGTGTTGTAAAGTCATAAATCTGTTTTTCAATCGCGTGCCCGTTTTTGAGCGCCTGCAGATGCGAGACTAACAACGGTATGTCAAGCGCGTCAGGATGATCATAGTTAACATGCTGACGTTGCTCTATGGGGAGTTCAGAGAGATCACGGTAATACGAGTCGGTGGTTATCAAGCAGACGCGTTGCTCGCCGAATTGTGCCAGAATTTTTTTTGCAAGAGTTGTCTTGCCTGCGCCGGTACCACCGCACATGCCAATCAGTAAAGGATTCATACTGACAGGGGTGTTTAATGACTCAATTTTTTGTCGTTGTGGTCTCTGTCTGACTTCCGCGCCCTGATTGCTGACCTCTACCTTTCGGGCTGCGACGCACAGTCTTCTCATCCTCGAAGACTGCAAAGAATATAAAGGGAATTTCTTGAGTTAGCATTTGTTCTGCAATGTATTCTCTTAAGGTTAAAAACCCGACAATATAATTGTCGAAGACGTTGAGCCCTTTGAATTGGCAAGCATACTGATAGGCTTTCGTTCTTTTTATGGCGAATTGCCATTCACCCATAAAACGATAACCAGCCAGAGTATATGTTCCTTGGGGAGAAAGGAGATTTTCACCTTCGATCTTGATTTCAAAGTTCCCATTATCGTATAAAAACATTTTGCCGGGTGCGATAGAATGCCCCCGTTTCAGGCTAAAAAAAGTAATGGTATAGATTTTTTGCACACCGTCTGCCTGTTTGTTTTGCCGCTGAAGGTCCGAATCAGGTTGCCGTTGCAAAGCGTGCTGATTAACAGGGAGAAGAAAAGGGCTCTCTGTTAGCGCTATTCCCAGCATGATGCGAACCAATAATTGCGCGACAACAAACGTCATGGTGAGGGAAAAATATGGTAACGTGATCAAATGGATCAGTTAATGCAAAACCTACTGCTGATCGTTCTTAGTCTATTTTTTTACTATATCGTAAATATTACAGAGAAAAAAGAGAATTGTCATGAAATGGGCGATAAAACAAAGCAGATGTTTTAAGAACGTTACTCTGGTGATGATGTGCTGGCAACTTTTCTCCGGCTGTGATCTGGTTGCGCGGATACCGGAAGTGCGCATCACAAACAAAGATGGAAACATGATACAGGTGCAGGTAGAGGTTGCCCGTACGCCCGGGGAAAGAAATTTGGGTCTCATGTATAGAACGTCTTTGGGCAAAAATAAGGGCATGCTGTTTATATTTGACGATGAGCGCAGGCAGACCTTCACCATGAAAAACACCCCCATTCCCCTTGATATGATCTTTATTGGCAGGGATATGCGGATCGTGGGGATTGTGGAACATGCGGTACCATTTTCGCAGAAGCAGTATTCCATTGAAAAACCTTCTCAATACGTCCTTGAGGTGAACGCGTTTTTTTGCCGGGATCATAATATAAAAATCGGCGATGACGTGCTATTTAAAAACATCCAGTGAATCAACGTTGATCACATTACACGTGTGTCGCTCTTGGTTCCAGAGGGCTCCATTTATTTTTGGGTGCTGTTGACCGGAGGAGGTAATGCTGCGTGCGGTAATATTCGACATGGATGGCGTGATCATTGACAGCCAGCCCTTTCACTTTGCGGTGGAAGAAAAAATGTGCCGGGAACTGGGCATTGCAGTTTCTTTAGAAGAGAGTCATTCGTTTGTGGGGATGGCTGGGGCAAAGGTCTGGAGTTATTTAAAAACTAAATTTGTCTTGCCACAATCGATTGATGAGCTGCTGGCGTATGAAAATAAAGCACGCGTTGCTTATTTTTCGTCACTGGAAAACGTGCAGCCCATTCCCGGTGTTGTGGAGCTGCTGAAGGAGCTGAAACAGCACAATATGAAAACGGCCCTGGCGTCATCGTCATCTGCTGAGGTGATAGAAATATTTCTAACCAAATTGGGTCTCAAAGATTTTTTTCAACACATAACAAGCGGAGAGGCGGTGGAGAACGGTAAGCCGGACCCCGATATCTTTCTACATACGGCAAAAGCACTCGGTGAAAACCCAGCAGATTGTCTCGTGATTGAGGACTCAGCAAATGGTGTTACAGCGGCAAAACGCGCCGGGATGAAAGTCATTGGTTTTAAAAATCCGAATTCTGGCGATCAGGATTTGTCGCTGGCTGACATGGTGATTGATGATTTTAGGAGAGCTGATTTCCAATTGATTAGCATTTAATAATTATGCTACAGAATAATTAGCCATTTATATGACTCTCTACTGTTCATTTATGACAAATTCAAAAAAGACTAAAACACATCTCGCTGCAGATATGTCGAAAATAGATGCCCTGCTGGAGAAGCTTGAAGAGCTGAAAGGTAAATGTGTCCAAGTTGAGGAAGAAAGAAATGAGCTACAGAGTTTTTGGGAAGGAATTTTTAATACAACGGTAGACGGTATAATTGTCACTGACGAGAATGGCACTATTACCATGATAAATGAGGCAGCGGAAAACATGTTAGGCTACTGTGATAAGGAACTGATCGGCATGAATACTATTGTACTGCGTCCTGCGGGAGATGAGTATGAGAAAAAAGGTGCTGAATTTATTACTAAATTGTTAGACCAGGGTATTATTAGGGGCTGGGAAAGAACTTTTTTGAGAAAAGACGGGAGCCTTATTGACGTAGAGGTTAACACAGCATTTTTGAGGGATAGCAAGGGCAATTTTTCCGGCGCAGTTGGAAGCATACGCGACATTTCTGAACGCAAACTGGCTGAAAAACGACTCAATGAATATCAGCAACAACTGCGTTCTCTTGCCTCTCAGCTTACATTAGCAGAACAGCAGGAGCGACGAACATTTGCCTCATATCTTCATGACCATATTGGACAGACATTATTTGTTCTTAAGATTAAGATTGAAATGCTCTCGAAATCAATAGACGAGCCGCGGTATGCGGATGCGCTTAAAGAAATAAACTCCCTCATAGCACATCTGATCCAGGATACCCGTTCTTTGACGTTTGAGCTAAGCCCGCCTATTTTATATCAACTGGGTCTTAGAGCAGCCTTGGAGTGGCTGTTTGAACGAATGCATCAGCAGTATGGTCTCTTGATCAGCTTTGAAGATGATAAAACAGTGCCGGAGTTGGCTGAAGATATTCGGGTGATCCTCTTTCGAGGTGTACACGAATTGCTCATAAATGTAGCAAAACATGCTCAAACAAAAAACGTCAAAGTATCATTGCGCCGCAGTGATACTGCTATATATGTGCGTGTAAAAGACGAGGGCGTTGGAATGCTCATCTCCAATGTTAACCTCAGTAACCATGAGAGTAAGGGATTCGGCCTGTTCAGTATAAAAGAGAGACTGGAATACATGGGCGGACAACTGACCACATATTCACAGCCTGGCTGCGGCACTGAAATTACGATTATTGCACCTCTTACTCAGAAAGGATGATGACCGATTTTGTATGAGCATAAAAATTATTATTGCTGATGATCATAAGCTGGTCTCAACCAGCTTGATACCTCTGCTAAATAGTCAGGCAGGTATGCAGGTAATAGCAGAAGTCGACAGCGGAAGAAAAGCGGTAGAACAGGCGGCAACTCTAAATCCTGATATTATTGTTATGGACATAGGGATGGCAGAGTTAAATGGTATAGAGGCGGCTCGGCAGATTGTTGCAAAACATCCGCATGTAAAGGTTATAATTCTTACCATGCATACCGACCGCAGATATGTAACCGAAGCGCTTAATGCCGGCGTATCAGGCTATTTAACCAAGGGGTGCTCTTTTGAAGAACTGGTTACGGCCATTCGCATGGTTAGCGAAAATAAAAAATACCTCAGCCCTGAGATTACAGAAGTTATTATTCATAAAGCATTAGACAACGATCAAGAAGGCGAAGCGATTGTATCGCGAACTCTCACAACGAAGGAGCGAGAAGTACTGCAGCTTCTGGCAGAAGGAAAAACAATCAAGGAAATCGCTTTTAAACTTAATGTAAGCATAAAAACCATTTACACCCACCGAGAAAAGGTCATGCAAAAATTAAAAATTGATAATATTGCTGGTGATTATTCCGCTCCAAAGTTTCCACTGATTACGGTGGAAAGTTTCCACCCATAACGCTCTAAAGTTTCCACTCAAAACGCCGCAACGTTT